>VOFG01003866.1_pt1 | contig 47464 bp, 83 predicted proteins | sample 5384171 | NCBI WGS metagenome assembly VOFG01 (sample SAMN12384726, study PRJNA508395) | human gut metagenome | isolation source: healthy gut F | host: Homo sapiens
TCCGAACGATAACTCTGAGACGGCAACGCCGATCACGGCTACTATCGATCCGGCTACCAAGAAGGTAACGCTTCGTTTTTGGTAGAAGGTTATGAGCTTGACCCGAACTACACCTTCGCAGTAACCTTTGAAGATCGAGGCAGCTGAGGCATACAGAGAGTAAGGTGGAGAGCAATTATCTCGAATACCGGCGCAGCTGGAACGGATGCTCCAAGCAATGCAACATCGTCCGGAAAGCAGGGCTTCAACTCCAACGATGAAGCAAAGGTTACTTACACTTATAATGAAGTATGAAGAAAAAGGCCAGTTGATATTTTGGTCATCCAATGCGGCAGGAATTATCCTGTTAATCGGTTTTTCTTCCTTCAGCCCGAAGAATACCCACAACAAAACACAATCCATCAACCAAACATATATCTCCGGCTTGTGTTTTTGATGAGTCTCGAACAAATGTGAGACTCGATAAAATATGTGCTTTGGTAAAGCAGTTCTCTTGATCTCTCCTCTTCGGTCAACGGTTCTTTGTTTAGATAGGCAGCTAGGATTTCATCAATGTCTTTTTCATATCTCTCCATTCTTTTTTCTATATATTGTCAAAATGGGGAAAAAGGGTGATAAGAAATTAATCTTTTTCTGTTAAAAAGTAAAAGTGAAAAGAACAATTCTTCCTGCAGGTTTTCTCGTAAAAAATTTGAGTGCTGTTTTCATTTGAGTCTTCACGGTGTTAATGCTTGTACCTAATTCATCGGCTATTTCTTGGTAGGTTTTATCATTCAGACAGGCCATGAGGAAGACCTTCCGGCATTTTTCGGGAAGTTTGTCTATTGTTTGATATAGTAATTCGGTTTCCTTGGTAGATTCATCCGTGGAAAACATAATGGGTCGTTTCGCTTTCTTGAGAGAACGAAACTTGCATATTGTGTCTTTTCTTGTATTCCCGAAGGAAGAGAAAGGCTTGATTCTTAACCATTTTGAAAATGAATCGATCCAGATCGCCCGAGAATGAATGGAGCCGCTTGCTATTCCACAGGTTGACAAAACAATCCTGTACAATATCTTCGGCTGCTTCCAAGTCATCCAATATGTGATAACAGTACAATAATAGATTATCATAGTACCGATCAAAAAAGAAGGCGGAATGCGCCGCTTTCGTCTTTTGAGTAAATCTAATATGGATTCTGACGGATTCATACACGCATTTTTGCACTTACAAATATAATGAACTCCAAGATAGATGCAAATTTTGAAGGAAATTATTGTTCGCCGTATGGTCAAGAAAGGGAGCCTTATGGACTCCCTTCCCTGCCCTGATAGCATTTTATTATTTTTTAGCCAAGTCAATCAAGATTTCAAGAACTTGGATTGCACTCTTGGATACTTTGGTACCGGGGCCGAATACGGCGATAGCACCGGCATCGAACAGGAATTGGTAGTCTTGGTGAGGAATAACACCACCCACATATACGAGGATATCTTCACGTCCCAATTTCTTCAATTCAGCGATAACGGCAGGTACAAGTGTTTTGTGACCGGCTGCCAGAGAAGATACTCCGACAACATGAACGTCGTTCTCAACGGCTTGTTTTGCGGTTTCTTCCGGAGTTTGGAACAACGGTCCCATATCCACGTCGAAACCAAGGTCTGCGTAACCTGTAGCGACAACTTTAGCACCACGGTCGTGTCCGTCCTGACCCATTTTAGCGATCATGATACGCGGACGACGTCCTGTCATTTCTGCAAACTGGTCTGCCAGTTCTTTCGCTTTCTTGAAGTCTTCATCTTCTTTAGCGACACTTGAATATACTCCACTCACGGTTCTGATAACAGCTTTATAACGTCCGGCAACTTTTTCACATGCATCTGAAATTTCACCCAAAGAGGCTCTCTTCTTGGCGGCATCAACAGCTAATTCGAGTAAGTTTCCTTCTCCTGTTTCTGCACATTTGGTGATTGCAGCCAACGCGGCATCAACTTCAGCTTGGTTGCGGTTAGCCCTCAATTCGTGTAAACGACGGATCTGTGCCTCACGTACAGCCGGTGTTGTCAACCTCAAGAATATCGATCGGGTCTTCTTTTTCCAAACGATATTTGTTCGTACCCACGATGGTTTGAGCGCCACTGTCAATACGAGCTTGCGTACGTGTGCTGCCTCTTCTATACGTAATTTTGGAATACCGGATTCGATAGCTTTTGCCATACCACCCAGATTTTCAATTTCTTGGATGTGAGCCCAGGCTTTCTCAACCAATTCTTGAGTCAAGCTCTCAACATAGTAAGAACCTCCCCACGGGTCGATTGATTTACATACGGTAGTTTCATCTTGAATATAGATCTGGGTATTACGAGCGATACGGGCAGAGAAGTCAGTTGGAAGAGCGATAGCCTCATCCAACGCGTTGGTGTGCAAAGATTGCGTGTGTCCCAAAGCAGCTCCCCATGGCCTCGATACAAGTACGACCCACGTTGTTGAACGGATCTTGCTCGGTCAATGACCAACCTGAAGTCTGGCTGTGTGTACGCAATGCCAAAGATTTCGGGTTTTTCGGGTTAAATTGTTTAACGATCTTAGCCCACAACAAACGTCCGGCTCTCATCTTGGCAATTTCCATGAAGTGGTTCATACCGATAGCCCAGAAGAATGACAAGCGGGGAGCGAACGCATCGATGTCCATTCCGGCGTTTACTCCGGCACGTAAGTATTCCAAACCGTCAGCCAAGGTGTATGCCAACTCGATGTCGGCGGTAGCACCTGCTTCTTGCATGTGGTATCCGGAGATGGAGATAGAGTTGAACTTCGGGCATATTCTTGGAAGTGTATTCGAAGATGTCAGCGATAATCTTCATAGAGAACTTCGGCGGGTAGATATAAGTGTTACGCACCATGAACTCTTTCAAGATATCATTCTGGATTGTTCCTTGTAATTGGTCAAGAGTAGCACCTTGTTCCAATCCGGCAACGATATAGAATGCCAAGATAGGAAGTACGGCACCGTTCATCGTCATGGATACAGACATTTTGTCCAATGGAATTTGATCGAACAAGATCTTCATGTCCATGATAGAGTCTACGGCAACACCGGCTTTACCCACGTCACCGATTACACGCGGGTGGTCTGAGTCGTATCCGCGGTGAGTAGCCAAGTCGAATGCTACAGACAAACCTTTCTGTCCGGCAGCCAAGTTACGACGATAGAATGCATTTGATTCCTCTGCGGTAGAGAATCCGGCATACTGACGGATCGTCCAGGGACGCATCGGGTACATCATGGAGTAGGGACCACGTAAATATGGAGGGATACCGGCAACATAATCCAAGTGCTCCATTCCTTTTAAATCTTCAGCCGTGTACACGGGTTTTACCGGTATCAGCTCGGGTGTCAACCAGTTTTTCTCAATGTGATTAGCTTTTTTTCCCATTCTGCAGCAGCAGTGGTAGCTTTCTCTGTTGACTTGATATTTATATCTTTGAAATTTGGTTTCATCTTTCAATTTTTGATTTATGATAAATCGTCAATTACTTAATTCCCAATTTTTGTTGGTATGCTTTCAAGTCTTCCAGCACGTTACATTTTACGTGAACATAGTTCTTGATGCCAATTTCTTCTAGTTGGGGTCTGCATTCCGGGTTACCGGCAACAACGATGATTGCTTTGTCCTTCATTGCTGCATATACTTCCGGTGCGATAGTAGCGTACTCGTCATCCGAGCTACAGATTACCACGATGTCAGCCTTGTTGTCCATGCATGCTTTAGCGCCTTCTTCAACAGTCTTGAATCCGTTGTTATCCATTACTTGGAATCCTGCACAAGCGAAGAAGTTACAAGCAAATTGAGCTCTTGCTTTACGCATAGCCAAATTACCCATCGGGAACATGTAAACTACCGGGCGACGACCTTGTTCTTTTCGCAAACAAGTCAGTTCTAATACGCATAGCTTCGAAAGCTTGAGTTCCACGGTAAGGTTTCAACGTTTCAACAACAGCGTCGGGAGCGGTTTTGTCTTCCGGCTCTAGGATGCAAGCACAAAGCTCTTTATCCATTTTCTCGTTGAAGTTCGGGAATTGGTTCGTACCCAAGAAGTTTTCTTTCCGGTTAGCGATGTCTTGATCTCTCTTCTGTGCGGTAGCTTTCACGGCAGCCTGTACGAATCCTGATTCAAGAGCTTTCACCATACCACCTTGTTCTTGTACTTCCAAGAAGAGTTTCCAAGCAGCCTCGGCGATGAATTGGGTTAATTCCTCGATATAATATGAACCACCGGCAGGGTCAACGATCTTGTCGAAATGTGATTCTTCTTTCAATAATAATTGTTGGTTACGAGCCACGCGTTTCTCCCAGTTCTGAAGGATGGCACTCGTAGATGTAGTCGTACGGGTGAACCGTGAACGAGTCAACACCACCGATCGTTGCGGACATGGTTTCCGTTTGAGTACGGAGCATGTTCACGTTCGGGTCGTACACCGTCTTGTTCCATTCTGATGTTTCAGCATGGATGTTCATCTTGCAAACACAGTCACAGCAAGGATTGTAAGCTTTCACGATGTGGGCCCACAAGTAACGAGCTGCTCTTAATTTGGCAATCTCCATGAAGTATTTGGAACCGGTAGCAAAGTGGAAACGCATACGAGGAGCGATGTCCTTCACGTCCATTCCTGCATCGGTTAATTTGTCAAGGTATTCTACTCCGGCAGCCAAGCTGAACCTAATTCCTGAACGATGGATGCTCCCAGAGTTATTGAAGACATATCCACCTACCTCAATGGTTTTGAAGTTTTTCAGTTCGGAAGTGCTTTCCGTGGTAGCCTTTACCACGCTGAACGGGTTCGGGTCACAGAATTTTCCTTCTAAAACGAGTTTGCTGATCGGATCGATATTGATACCTCCCTGTATTTTTCAGGGTTAAATCCTTCTCTGCAACGTACTCTTTTGAACATATTCAAGATAGCAACCTTGTTGCAACATACAACGAAGTTAATCTCGATACATTCCAAGCAAATATCTTTCAACAAGGTGGCCATGTCGGCTTTCGTGAAGTTCTTGCAATTTGTAAGCACGAATCCGAGTGAGTCAACACCTTTGTTCAGAACATCCAACGCTTTCTTTGTTCGCCTCAGCTACATCCTCTACCACGATGTCCTGACGAACGAACCATTCGTTGTTGTTTTTCTTGTTACCTCTCACGAAAGGATATTCTCCCGGGAAGCATTCTAAGTTCTTGAGGTCTTTCATGTCCTCTAACCGGTACATCGGTTGTACGTTGAATCCCTCGTTTGTTCTCCAAACCAGCTTTTTATCGAAGTCAGCCCTTTTAGGTCTGCAATGACTTTGTCCTTCCACTCTTGGGTGGTGTTGGGGAGCAAATTCACTGAAAAGCTTTTCGTTTACATTCTCTGCCATAATAGATTTTTTATGTATTTATTCTGTAACTGTTTGTTATTAAAAACGAAAGGCAAAATTAGCCGTTTTTGACAATAAAAAAAGAAATTCTTCTTTATTTCGCCTCGTGAATCGGAATATAAGTCTTTTTTAAGGATTTTGTGAATAGAATGTTCTATGGATTATCGGGGGATTATGGAACGACAGATATTTAAAAAATATTGCAGGAATGTTATCTTGCATAGGAAATGGATAATGATTTGATATTCAATGAGATAGTTTTACATCCGCCGTTACCCTTTCGATATGGTTTCGATATATGTTTGTTCTAGGGGGAATAAAAAGGGATAAAACGGGTTGGCAGGACTGATGTAAGGGAAGGTGAAAAGATGCAGTGGTACATGTTGTATTTTAATGGCAAGGGAAAAATAGATGTTGAAAGTTTAACAAATGGGTGAAAACGTTACGCTTGTGTTTTGTAAGGGGAAAAAATTATTTCGTAATTTGCGGTGTTAATTTAAAAACAAAAACAGATGAAGAAAATTAGAGCAGCCATCGTCGGGTATGGAAATATAGGTAGTTACGTGCTTGAGGCATTGCAAGCTGCCCCCGACTTTGAAGTAGCAGGAGTAGTACGCCGGGATGCGACGAACGTGCCGGCCGAATTGAAGGACTATGTTGTCGTGTCGGATATTGCTCAAATCAAGGATGTAGACGTGGCAATTTTTGTACCCCAACCCGTAGTGTGGAGTCGTATGCCTCGAAAATATTAGCTATGGGGATTAACACGGTGGATAGTTTCGATATTCACACGGAGATTTCCGGTTTGCATAAACGTCTGGGAGAGGTTGCCAAAAAGCATGGGAAAGTATCTGTTATTTCCGCGGGATGGGATCCGGGAAGTGATTCTGTCGTTCGTGCCTTGTTAGAGGCTTGCGCCCCGAAAGGGATTACTTATACGAATTTCGGCCCCGGCATGAGCATGGGACACACGGTTGCCGTGAAAGCCGTGGAAGGTGTGAAAGCTGCGTTATCCATGACTATTCCGGTAGGTACGGGAATCCATCGCCGGATGGTGTACGTGGAGTTGAAAGAGGGGTACGATTTCAAACAAGTGGCCGAGGCGATCAAGACCGATCCTTATTTCGTGCATGACGAGACGCACGTGATGCAGGTGGCGTGTGTTGATAACTTGAAAGATATGGGCCACGGTGTGAATCTTGTTCGCAAAGGGTGTCTCCGGCAAAACGCAGAACCAGTTGTTCGAATTTGATATGAAAATCAATAATCCGGCTTTAACCGGACAAATCCTCGTGGCAACAGCTCGTGCATCCATGAAACAACAGCCGGGATGCTACACGTTAATCGAGATTCCGGTGATTGATATGCTGTATGGAGATCGGGAGGAGTTGATTAAGCATCTGGTATAGTTTTTAGGATAAAAATGAGGGAGAATAAAACTCTTCCTCATTTTTGAAATTTATGTGATTTCATTCTATTTTACAGTTCCAGTTCCTCCGGTTCCGTCAGTCCATTCTGTAATACTCGCCTGTCCAGAGACTGCTTGTTGTTCAAATGTAAGTTCAATTTCATGAGATTCTCCGGCTTGTGGGGTAACTGTAATATCAATATCCGTGAACGTGAGAACTTTTCTCCATTTTGTATTGTAATGTCTGCTTTTATATTGGAAGAACTAGGGTTAATCATTATGACATTTTTGGGAGCAGTAGAACCTCAATCGTGTTATCTGTGGTGAATTCCAATTTGATATTTTTGGTGTCTAAGCTGTAAGTCATAGCTCCTGTTGAAAGATCAATTTCTGTCAGGATGTTTGTCCCTTTGATGGTGATTGATGTAACGGTAGCACTTGTAGATTCAAAAGAGCTTCTTTTGTGAATTTGAATTTTTAATTGAGATAAAGTATGTGTAAATTGAATTTTGAGATTTGTCGTTGTGTTTTTATTCCCGGAAATCTTTTGAGCATACATAATATCTGTTTGCCCCTTTCTCTACTTCTGTAGGGAGTAAATTCGAGTTTGTTGTCGGTTATTGTCCCGGCAGTTTGGGATACATCCCAATGAAATAAGTGTATTTTGTAGGATCTTGATTATAATATAGAACTGGATTGAAAGTAATTGTTCCGTCTGCAGAAACCGTTGAAGTAAGGGGGTGTAACTCCACGTAAGATTTGTTCAGTTTTGATCTCCATCTCCTTTAAAAGAAAACAAAATCTCCAAGTGTTGCTTCATCCAGATTATTAACAGCACTTCTTCCAATAGAAACACTTGTTTCGATTCCAGCATTTAGTTTAATCTCTACCGGAACATTAGGATCAACGTCATCTTCGGATGTTTTCGTACAACTTGTCATAGCTGCTATGGCAAGAATAGATAGAATAAATTTTTTCATATCGTGAGCATTTAAGTTTTTGCAAATGTGAGAGACTTGTCACGAAAGAGATGAGTAAAAAGTAAAATTCTGTTATAATTTTACCTTTTCGGTCGTGATTGTACGAATTCCAAAATTTTTACGTATTCGAAATTGTTAAAGAGGGTCCACGTAACGTTGTTTCCATTGTTTGGGGGTGATGCCCCTCGTTGAGTTTGAAGGGAGAGATGAACGAAGAAAGGGAGTTGAAAGCCGGAAAGGCTGGCTATTTCCTGGATTTGCATATCCGGGTGTTGAATGAATAGAATCGTGGCTTTCTGTATCCGGTATTTGTTGACGAACTGGTAAAACTGAAGCCGAACTCGTTGTTGATAACGTTCGAGACGTACGTGCGGTTTGTTCCCAGTACAAGGCGGCCACGTCGGCTATGGTCAGTTTTCCCGTTGGTGTATATTTCTTTTTTTCATCGAAAAGACGGATCAGTTCATTCTTCATCTTTTCTCTTTTGATCCCGAGATTTTTTTCAAGTATTTTTCGGGTAGAGGGGGGAAAACGGGGATAATTCTGTTTCACTTGTTGGAGTGGTGACAGGTGTTCCGGGCAGGAATTAGGGAAATGATTTCCTCTTCATGAATCTCCGCGTGTTGCTCCGTGTAACAGATATAAGGTTCGTTGAGCGTGGATAAACAAGTAAAAAGTGAATAATATGGAACTAATGTGGAATAGATAATTGCTCAGATGGCTTGAAAACAAGATGCGAAAAGAGCTACGAATGCGAAAAAATGCAGCCAGAGGGATGGCTTGGTTTAGCCATCGTAAATCGATGTTTTCCATGGAAGAATAATTCTCTTCTAGTCGTTGCATATGTTCTCGTTTCAAATGTAGAATGCGAAAGCGTGTATATCGTGATCATGATGGCTTGAAGGATTAGGCTGGCACAACGGAAAATAATTAGAGGTAAGTTGGTGTTAAAGCACACGTCGTTCTCCGCAATCTTTTCTTGCAGAGGGACAAAAAAGAAACTGATGATCAGCACTAAAATTCCCGGCATCAAGTGTGGCCAAATTCTTCGGGATGTCAGTTTTTCCGGTTTCGAGAGCTTGCGGAAATAGAAAAAATGCAGGGAACTAAGAACAAGTTAATGGCAATATCAAAGATTGGTAAGCCCAGTTCACCCGTGATATATTTATGAATATCTTGTATCATGTTCGGGATGAAGATCAGCCCCGAGAATGTGAAAATAATTCCCAGTAGCCGCCGCGGATGCATTCCGGCTTGTTCACTGGAGATGGCCCCTTTGACCGTTAACAGTGTGAGGCCGCAAAATAGGGGAATGATAAAAGAAAGGACGTACGAAAAATACATCCAAAATATTGGAGAAGATATACTGTCATTCATCATATTCCTAGAATTTGAGACACCGTCCTTTTTATTTTATGGGACAAATATAATGAAATTATAACTATATGGATATTATCTTGATATTTTGAATGAAAGTTTGGAAGAATAAAAATAGATACCTTAAAAATTGACATCCTGCCGTAAACTTTGTACTTTCGTCCCCACTATAGATGACTTATAATGAATGATGAAAAGCTAAAGGAAGAAGTTCGTACAAGGCTTGCGAAATTCTTAAAAATGGGGGATAATTCTTTATCCCACGGACACGATATGGGGCATTGGGTGTGATGCCACGAACGAGGCTGCCGTGAAACGGGTGTACGAGCTGAAACACCGGGAGGATAGTAAGGCCATGTTGGTATTACTGGACGATGTGGGTAAGCTTGCATCCTACGTGGAGGTTCCGGACGTGGCTTACGAGTTGCTTGAAGTGAACGATAAACCCATGACAATCATTTACCCGAACGCAAAGAACTTGGCGAAGAATCTGATTGCCCCAAGATCGAACCATCGGCATCCGGATCACCTCGGAGGATTTCACGAAATCCTTGCTTTACCGTTTCCGTAAACCCATTGTCTCGACGTCAGCCAACATCAGTCGGGGAACCTTCTCCCCGGTGTTTTGCCGAGATCAGTGATGCTGTGAAAACTGCTGTCGATTACGTGGTCGATTTCCGTCAGGAAGAAACAACGAATCCCGCTCCTCCAGTATCATCAAACTGGGTGTTGGTGGCAAGATTCAAATCATCAGAAAGTAATAACCCGAAGATTGAAGTCGAAAGTGTCCCCACATTTTCAATTTTCAATTTTCAATTTTCAATTGTATTATGGCTCTTATTTTAAATATAGATACTTCAACAGATGTATGTTCCGTGGCGATTGCCCGGGATGGAAACGTGATTGCTTTAAAAAGAGAATGACGAGGGATTTAATCATTCTACTTTGCTGGGGTGTACGTGGATGATTTATTAAAGGAGAACGACTTGACGGCGAATGATCTGGATGCCGTGGCCGTGAGTATGGGCCCCGGTTCCTACACGGGCTTGCGTATCGGGGTTTCCTTTAGCCAAGGGAATATGTTTTGGTGCCGGGAAACCCTTGATTGCCGTTAGTACGTTGGTCGCACTGGCAAACGCCGTGGCTCAAAGAGAGGGCGAAGAGTCTTTTTATTGTCCTATGATTGATGCCCGTCGCATGGAAGTCTATACGGCAATATATGATCGGGAAGGAAATGTCGTGCGGGATATTCACGCTGAAGTGATTGAAGAAAATTCTTTTGCCGATTTATTATCCGCCCGAAAGGTGTTATTCTTTGGGAAACGGGAGTGATAAAGTGAAAGAAGTCTTGAAACATCCGAATGCCGTGTTTATTAACGGGGTCTCGACTTCTGCGGCAAACATGATTGGGCTTGCAGAACGATACTTTGAAATTGGAAAATTTGAAGATGTAGCCTATTTTGAACCGTTTTATCTGAAAGATTTCGTGGCTACCGTACCTAAACGAAAAGTTTGTAGTTTTTGCTGTATTGATTACATAAAGAAGATATAGATGGATATAAAATTATTAAGCCCTTCATGCTGGACAGATTATGAGTTGATTGATAGTGGTGCTTTCGAAAAATTGGAACGCTTTCGGACGTTACGTGATTGCTCGACCGGAACCACAGGCGATATGGAATAAATCACTTTCCCGATGCGGAATGGCAGCAACGGGCCGATGCTTATTTCAAGAAGGACAAGAAGAGCGAAGACCGGGGAGAGTGGATTTGCAAGCCTAAAATGTCGCAGCAATGGTTCGTGAATTACCGTTACTGGGGATATGAATATCCGGATGCGGTTGGGATTGACTTCTTTCAAAGCACGTGGGGATATTCCCGGAACAGGCCGAGAACTGGAATTTTATATCGGATCAGGTAAAACGAATTGGTACGGGAGCGAAAGTGTTGAATTTATTTGCTTACACGGGGGTGCCACCCTTGCTGCGAAGAGTGCGGGTGCGGATGTAACTCACGTGGATTCGGTGAAGCCGGTTGTTTCTTGGGCTAGGGAAAACATGGAAGCTTCGAAATTGGATGGTGTTCGCTGGATCGTGGATGATGCTTTAAAAAGTTCGTACAAAGGAAGTACGTCGGGGTAAACAAATATAACAGGATCATTCTGGACCCTCCGGCTTATGGGCGTGGGGCGAATGGCGAGAAATGGGTGTTGGAAGAAAATATTAACGAGTTGATTACCTTGTGTGGGCAATTGTTGGAAGGTTCTAATAGTTTCCTTGTGCTTAATTTGTATTCCATGGGGTTATCAGCCTTGTTGGCCCGGAGCATCGTGCGGCAGTTAGTCGGAGATTGTACCGGGAACAATTCGGAGAGTTGTATTTTACCGATTCATACGGGAAGTCGTTGCCGTTAGGAGTTTATTATCGGTTGTGGCGATGAGAATTGTTTGCCTTCGGCAAATTACAAGTTTGCAGATTACAAGTTGAAGTAAAATTCTTGGATAAGCAGCTTGCTATTTGATCTGTTATAGAATCTAAAATCATAAATCATAAATCTAAAATTTATATGTATTTGGTGATTTGTGCTGATTTCCTTATCTTTGCCCTCAATGAAAATATTAAATTTAAAAAATAAAATAAATGGCAACAACGGCTGATTTTAGAAATGGATTATGTATCGTTTTCAAAGACGATTTATACAGAATTGTACAGTTTCAACACGTGAAACCCGGTAAAGGTCCCGCGCTGTAGAAATGGTTGTACATGCTGATACCGAAACTCCGTTGTACGTCGAGTTGATGCCGACCGTTGTTTTGGAAGTAACTTACACGGGCCGGGATTGAAAGGTGATACCGCTTCTTCCACGGCATTGAAACCGGCAGAGGTTGAAACCGGAGCAAGAGTAATGGTTCCTCTTTTCATCAACACCGGCGAGAAAATCCGTATCAAAACGGAAGACGGTACTTACGTGGAACGTGTGAAAGAATAAAAAGATTGAGTGATTTATGATTGGCGATTCTGTGATTATATTCACTGAAAGAAATCACGGAATCGGCAAGTGGAATCATGGAATAATATTAGATTTCAATTTCTCCTTGGGTCTCGACTTGGAGTTTTTGAATAACTTTTTCAGCGGAGTTTTGCTCCGCTTCTTTTTTTTTGATGCACCTATACCTTGGGCCATAATGTCCTCGCCGATAGAGATGGTGCAGACGAATTTAGAGCGACGGGCATTACTTTCAATCGTTTCGATATTCAGGTCAATCTTTTGTTTTTGGGCCCATTCAATCAGGCGGCTCTTGTAGTTTTGTCAACGTACACGAGGTCTTCCAAGTTCACGTAGTGAGGGAAGATGTAATTCTCGATAAACGCTTTTGTTTTGTCGTATCCTTGATCTAGGTAGATGGCCCCAGTAAAAGCCTCGAATACATCACCATAGATATGTTTGTTTTTGGAAATATCCGATTTGGCAATTACTTCTTCGCTCAACCCTATTTTGATGGCAATGATATTCAATGATTCGCGGCTCACGATCTTGGAGCGTAAGCGGGTCATGAATCCCTCGTCCTTGTTGGGAAAAAAAAAATTTGTACAGGTTTTCAGCGACAATAGCTCCCAGCACGGCATCGCCCTAAGAATTCGAGACGCTCGTAATTCAAGACGGTTCCGCTTTTCGTGTATCTGGACGCCGATTTATGTAGCAATGCTAGGGTGTATAATCCCTTGTTACCGGGAACAAATCCCCATTCCGAAATAGACAATCCATAAAACTTTTCCTTCCTGTGAAGGTAAAGTTTTATGGATTGAATTATTTTACTAATCACTTCCCCAAAATTTTAGTTAGTGATTACTTTTTGAATACAACGCAAGCATTGTGTCCTCCGAAACCGAAAGTGTTACTGATGGCTACATTGATTTCTTTCTCTTGAGCCTTATTGAACGTGAAATTCAGCTTGGGATCCAGTTCCGGATCAAGGTTGCTGAAATTAATGGTAGGAGGTACAATGTTGTTTTTCACAGCCAGAACACAAGCGATCGCTTCCAAGGCACCGGCGGCACCTAATAAATGTCCTGTCATTGATTTGGTGGAACTGATGTTCAGATCATAAGCGTGTTCACCAAATGCTCTCTGAATGGCCTTAGGTTCTGCCACATCTCCCAGTCCGGTAGACGTTCCGTGAACGTTGATATAATCAACATCTTTCGGGCTTAGTCCGGCATCTTCCAATGCGAGTAACATAACATCAGCTGCACCTTCTCCTCCGGGTCCGGGGCTGTCATGTGGTAAGCATCGCAATTGGCTCCGCCTCCCGCGAGTTCCGCGTAGATGTGAGCACCTCTTTTTACTGCATGTTCGTACTCTTCCACGACTAAGCAAGCACCGCCTTCGCCGATAACAAATCCGTCACGGTCAGCATCAAAAGGACGTGATGCTGTCTTCGGATCATCATTACGAGTGGATAAAGCTTTCATGGAATTGAAACCACCTACACCCGGGGGGTGATGGCTGCTTCAGATCCACCGGCAAGAATCACGTCTGCTTTTCCTAATCGGATCAGATTTAATGCATCTACTAACGAGTGTGCGGATGATGCGCAGGCTGAAACCGTCGTGTAGTTCGGACCCTTTAGGCCTTCTTCTATGGCGATCATGGCTCCACCCATGTTGGCAATCATCTTGGGTATAAAGAACGGGTTGAATCTGGGAGTTCCGTCTCCTAATGCAAAAGTTTTGCATTCTTCGTAGAACGTATCCAAACCACCGATACCTGCACCCCAGATTACACCGATTCTCTTTCTGTCCTCTTGCGAGAAATCGAGTCCGGCATCTTTCACGGCCTCCCTAGAACAAATTAGGGCAAACTGGCTGTAAAGATCCATTTTACGGACTTCCTTCTTGTCGAAGTATTCCGTGGGCTCGTAGTTTTTAACTTCGCAAGCGAATTGCGTGCGAAATTTAGATGCATCAAAACGAGTAATAGGACCGGCGCCGCTGACGCCACCTTTCAAGTTCTCCCAGAATTCGGCCACGTTATGACCCAAAGGGATTAATAGTTCCAAGACCAGTTATTACTACTCGTTTCAAATCCATAAAAACAATATTAAATTACTTTGCGTTAGCTTCCACGTAAGAGATAGCGTCACCTACAGTAACAATTTTTTCTGCTTGATCGTCCGGAATAGTGATGTTGAATTTTTTCCAATTCCATGATCAACTCTACCGTATCCAAAGAGTCAGCTCCTAAGTCGTTAGTAAACGTTGCTTCAGGTTTAACTTCACTTTCGTCAACTCCTAATTTATCAACAATGATAGCTTTAACTCTGTTTTGAATGTCAGACATAACTTTAAATTTTAATTAGACATTTTTTAAATTCACACTTGCGTCTACAAGAGACGCACATAACTCTCTAAGTTCGGGGGCAAAGTTAGAGAATTTATTTTTCCTAGAAAATTTTTGGCATGAATAAAGTTTTCTTATCTTTATGCGTTTGATTTTTAATAGATTACAGGATGAAAAAATAGCAATATTTGCCTCTGGTTCAGGTTCTAACGCTGAAAATATCATTAATTATTTTAAAAATGACACCGAAAATGTCGTGAAAATTGTGTTTTGTAACAAACCCGATGCCTATGTTTTGGAACGGGCAAAACGTTTAAGTGTGCCGACATTTGTTTTCGGGCGGGAAGAGTTCTCTCATTCTGATTGGTTTTGAATGAATTGAAACGATTGGATATTGATCTGATCGTGTTGGCGGGTTTTCTCTGGAAGGTGCCGGATGCTATTATCGACGCTTATCCAGACCGGGTAATTAATATCCATCCGGCCTTGTTGCCCTCTTACGGGGGCAAGGGTATGTACGGCATGAAAGTACACGAGGCGGTGATCGCTGCCGGGGAAAGAGAAAGCGGTATCACGATTCATTATGTGAATAATCATTATGACGAGGGGACAACTATTTTTCAGGCTAAATGTGAAATCGTTCCGGGCGACACGCCAGAGACTCTGGCAACGAAAGTCCATGCCTTGGAATACGAGCATTTCCCCCGTGTGATCAAGGAATTATTAGAAAAGGGTTTATAAAGTTCATAAAGTCCATAAAGTTCATAAGGTGAATAGATTCTGTGGATTTGCGATTTTGCGACGTCAATGTCATTGGTTCGTTTTTATGCCTGAATCAACTTTGTGAACTTTACGGTTTTGTAAACTTTATAGACCTTGTGAACTTTATAAACTTTATGAACTAATTTGTTATGAGAAGGTTTATTCTTTTTATTAGGCGTGTTGTTAGCCGGTTTTGTGGGTACAGGCCGGGGGAGGCAAGGTTATTAAGGTTCCCGCATAGCGTGGGGGACAAGTTGGTATTCTCGTATGCCGGGGATCTTTATTTGGTTTCGGCCGGGGGAGGAACGGCCCGTCGGTTGACCTCGCACGTGGGGTACGAGATGTTTCCTCGTATTTCCCCGGATAGAAAATATATCGCCTTCACCGGGCAATATGACGGTAACACGGAAGTATTTGTCATCCCCGTGGAGGGGGGCGAACCTCGTCGCTTGACTTACACGGCCACGCTGAAACGGGATGATCTAGGGGATCGCATGGGGCCGAACAACGTGGTGATCGGTTGGACCCCGGATAGTAAACGGATTCTTTATCGTTCCCGGAGATATACTCTTTAACGATTTTACCGGGCAACTGTTCACGGTTCCCGTGGAGGGAGGGATGTCCGAGGAAATACCTTTAAAGAATGGCGGCTTTTGCCTCTTATTCCCCGGATGGCAAGAAATTGGCTTACAATTATATTTTCCGGGAATTCCGGGCGTGGAAACGTTATCAAGGTGGTATGGCAGATGATATCCGGGTGTTTGATTTCAACACGAAGAAATCCGAAGCGGATTACCGGCAACGTACGGCAGGACGTGTTCCCGATGTGGTCACCGGACGGGAATACTATATATTATATATCCGACCGGGGTGATATCATGAATCTTTACGCCTACAACGTGAACACGAAGAGGATAAACAACTGACATCTTATAAAGAATACGATATAAAATTTCCGCGATAGGTGACAAGTTAATCGTGTACGAGCAAGGAGGGTATATTTACGGGTACGATTTGCAGAGTGGCAAGGAATCCAAGATCACGATAAACATTGATAACGATCAGGTTTATTCTCGTCCGACCTTGACTGATGTAAGTGGCCAGATTTCGAGTATTGCGGTTGCTCCCGGTGGGGAGAGGGTAGTCGTGGCTGCCCGTGGGGATATTTTTTCTTTGCCCGTGAAAGAGGGGATTACCTATAACTTAACCAATTCTTCCGGTGCTAACGATATGCAGGTCAGGTTGGTCTCGGATGGAAAATACATCAGTTACGTTTCCGACAAGGACGGGGAATTCAATATTTATCTCCGGGATGTGGTGACGGGAAAAGAACGGAAACTGATCAAGAATCTGAAAAGTTATATCTTCAATTATAAATGGTCCCCGGATTCCAAGAAAATTCTCTGGAGCGAAAAAGGGAACACGTTGAATATATCTGACGTGGAAAGCGGGAACCGGAAGATTGTGGAAAATCGGGAATCCGTTCCATGACGTCCTACAACTGGTCACCTGATAGCAAATATATCACTTACGTTCGTCCGGAAACGACGATGGATAACATCATCGTGTACGACGTTGAAAGTGGCGAGAAACACCAAGTTACCGACGGGTGGTTCGGTTCCAGTTCGCCGAATTTCAGCGAGGACGGGAAATACCTTGTGTTTGTTTCTGCCCGCACTTTCTCCCCGACGTATGGACGGACGGAATGGAATCACGTGTACAATGATATGAATAAGGTGTACATACTGCCTTTGGCGAAGGATGCCCCGGTATTGTTCGCTCCTAAAAATGATGTTGTCCGGGTGGAGACAACCGTGAAAGAAAAGGATAAAAAGGAAGAGAGTGAAGACAAAGGTGTCGTGTATGATTTCACGAATTTGGAAAGTCGTCTTGTCGAGTTGCCCGTGTTGGCATCGAATTACTATGGTAACGTGCATATGCTGGGTAACCGGGTATATTATAACCGGGGAGGCCGCACGCTGATTTATGACCTGAACGGGAAGAAAGAAACCGACACGGGTGGGGACATAGAGTTTTCTCCCGGTTATAAAAAGGCTATCGTTTCTTCGGGTTCCGCGTTCCAAGTGGAGGACCTTCCGGTACTTTCCGCTAACGTGACTTCTCCCGTTCCCACGAAAGGGGTGAAACGAGTGATTGATTACCATCAGGAATGGATGCAGATCTATAACGAGAGCTGGCGGCAGATGCGTGATTTCTTCTATGCCAAGAATATGCACGGCGTGGACTGGGATCACGTGTACGAGAAATATAAAGTGCTGGTGCCTTACGTGAATCATCGTACGGACTTGACTTATATTATCGGGGGAGATGATTGCGGAATTGAGTGTCGGGCATGCTTACTCCATTAATGGGCGGGTTCCGATGCCGAGAGAATTGATATGGGGTTGTTGGGTGCTAAATTCGTGAAAGATAAATCCGGTTATTTTAAAGTGACCGAGTTGATCGAGGGTGCCAACTGGGACGCCTCTACCCGCTCGCCTTTGACCATGCCGGGCGTGGAGGTGAAAGACGGGTGACTATATTCTGGCCATTAACGGGAAATCGTTGAAAGAGGTAGATAACCTGTTCTCCGAGTTGATCGATATGGCAGGCAAGACGGTTGAATTGACCGTGAACACGACCCCGACCGAGAAGGAGGCCCGTAACGTGTTGGTTGTTCCGTTAGCTGACGAATCGAAAGTGTATTATTCTAATTGGGTACAGAATAATAACCGTAAGGTAAACGAGGCCACGAACGGAGAGGTAGGGTATATTCATATCCCGGATATGGGTGTTGACGGTTTGAACGAGTTCGTGAAACATTATTACCCGCAGTTGAATAAGAAAGCCTTGATCATTGACGATCGGGGAAATGGTGGGGGAAACGTGTCTCCGATGATTACCGAACGTTTGATGCGTACGCCGACTTTCTACACGATGCACACGAACCAAACTTCCGGGTCGGTAAGTCCGGTTGGTACGTTCTTGGGGCCGAAGGTGTTGCTGGTAAACGAGTATTCCGCCTCTGACGGGGATCTTTTCCCGTATCGATTCAAGTATAATCATTTGGGAACGATTATAGGTCGTCGCACGTGGGGCGGTGTTGTTGGATATAGCGGTTCGATCCGGGTGGTTGATGGCGGTTCCATCGTGACGCCGTCATATGCGCCGTTTGCGGCAGACGGTAGCGAGTTTATTATCGAGGGGACGGGTGTCGCCCCTCACGTTGATATTGAAAATGATCCTTATCTTGAATATAATGGCGAAGATCAGCAGTTGAATAAGGCTATTCAGGTCATATTGGAAAAACTAAAAACCGAGAAAAGGAGATTCCGTCTATCCCCGTGTTCCCGAATAAAGCGGCAAAGAAGAAATAGTACCGATCATACGGTGAAAGTGAAAGAGGCTGTCTAAAAGTAAATAGACAGCCTTTTTTCTTCATTTTGAACAACCTTCTTCTTTTTTTTTACATGTTTTTTGTGGTTGTATGGGGGATTAACCTTGAATAAGGCGTTGTTTGTGACTATAAAATGAATATTTTAGTATCATTTTCATTATTACTTCGGATTACTTCCGAATAGAATATTTTTTTAGTATCCTATTAAAACCTAATAGAACGCTATTTTATATAGCGTTTTAATAGCGTTTTAATAGGGTTTTAATAACGTTTTACACGGTAGTGATCCGCTTGTCTTATCCTGTCTTATCCTAAAAAGTTGACTTGTTCAACAAGGATGTCAGTAGCAACAAAATCCAGTGGTTTGTCTCGCCACACGATCGAAGAAAAATAGAGGCAGTGCGTCAACGAATTTTTCAAGAGAGTAGTTTCCGAGAACTCCAGGAACGTCACGGGATCTGTAGCGCGACGTTAAGCGTTTGATCAAGAAATATAAAGCTGAAGTTCTTCGTCGTTTCCCGGTAAAAGACTTACCTTTATACGTTCTTAAATACCAGGAAACCATGACCACGGAAGAAGAAAATGAACTCACTCGCCTTCGCCGCGAGAACGAGGACTTGAAATTACTACACGAGGCGAACCTGCTGATGATCGACATGGCCAGGAGCGTTTCGGCATCGATATAAAAAAACTACGAGGAGATGTTATCCGGCGGGTGCTTGAAGGAAGTGCCCGGCGTAAAGGGCAACGACGAGTAGCCTTGTTGTGCGGTCACTTCGGCTACAGCAAGCAGGCCTACTACCGCGGGCAGCGGCTGGCGACAAACTGGAGGGAGTGTTACCTTCTATCGCTCGTCCGGGACATAGGACATGCCAAACCTCGGCGGGGTGAAACTATGGAAGAAGCTAAATTCCAGCGGTGTCCAGGTCGGGCGTGACGAGCTTTATCACGACTTTGATGGTCAAGCACGAGAAAAGGCGAGTGGTAACGACGGATTCCAGCGGGTGGTTCCGGCAGTTCCCAAACCTGGTGAAAGGGCTGGAGATCAAGCGCCCCAACCAGGTTTGGGTCAGTGATATCACTTACGTGGACACGCTCTCGGTGTTCGTCTTTCTCTCCCTGGTGACGGATGCCTACTCCCGCCGGATCATGGGGTGGTTCGTGCACGACAAGTTAAACACGGAAGGACCGTTGAACGCCTTGTACAGGGCCTTCTTGCAGGTCAGGGCAAGCGAGATCGAGGGCACGATACATCACTCGGACAGCATGTGTAGTTTACCAGTACAACACAACGCTGGGGATGAAGCGGATGAACACGAGCATGACCCAGGACGGATCTCCGTACGATAACGCTATCGCGGAGAGGGTGAACGGGATTCTCAAGAGGGAGTGGCTGGAACAGGAGGTTTTCGTGAACATCGAACAGGTCAGGGTGAGGGTGGAGAAGGTCGTCGCGTTGTACAACGGGCAGAGACCGCACTTCTCTATAGGGCTGAACACGCCTGATTCGATTTACCGGGACTTGACCGGAAAGTTCGCCTTCCACATGTACTAGTCCAGGAAGGAATTCCCGGTTTTTCGCTACGCGAACGGTTGGCTCATGCCCGTGGAAGGCAGCCAACCGAAGATATTAGGAAAATTTAGTACCCGAATTTATAGGGGGTTTTATTTATATGTCGTATCTTTGATACATTGTTAGGGTGTTTGTTAAAATTTTTGTTTAATCCGAGTCAACCATTTTCAGGAAAGTACATCCTATTTGTCATGATGTGATAATGAAATATCCAATGTTATCTGCTTGTTTACCATTTAAATACCGACAGACAACCGATAAGGAGACTTTTAAATTTTCGTGTGGTGGATGAAATGGGAATCTTATATTTCGTATTTTTGCACGATAAAATTGGACTGGGAAAATGAGCACGAAAGAGGTAGAGTGGGACGGGTTGCCTGTTCCGAAACGATACTGGGCGATTCTTGCCATTGCCATGGGAATTACGGTTTCCGTGTTGGACGGCACGATTGCCAACGTGGCGTTACCGTCTATTGCGGAGGATTTGCAGGCGACGCCGTCCATGTCTATCTGGATCGTGAATGCCTACCAGTTGGCGATCGTGGTTTCCTTGTTGTCTCTGTCTTCTTTGGGGGATATTTTTAGGTTATCGGCGGGTGTATATCGGTGGCTTGTTGATATTTAGCGTGACTTCATTAGCTTGCGCGCTTTCCAATTCTTTGCTGACGTTGACGGTAGCTCGTGTGTTCCAAGGGTTTGGTGCGGCTGCTCTGGCAAGCGTGAATACTTCTTTGATCCGGATTATTTATCCCAAACGACATTTGGGGCGGGGAATGGGCATCAATGCGCTAGTGGTTGCCGTGTCGGCGGCAGGGGGGCCGACGATTGCGGCGGGAATTTTGTTTGTTGCCTCCTGGCAGTGGTTGTTCGCGATAAATGTTCCCATTGTTATCGCGGCTTTGATTTTATCTTTCCGTTTTTTGCCCGTGAATCCGGTAAAAAGAAGTGGACGGAAGTTTGATTGGATAAGTGGGTTGATGAACGCCTTCACGTTTGGGTTATTGATTTTCTCGATCGAGGGATTCACTCACGGGGTGAGTTTGTCCGTGTTGCTCCCGGGGATTGGGGTGGTGCTGTTGGTTGGCTACTTTTTTCGTGCGTCGCCAGTTGTCGCAGGAATATCCCCTGTTGCCTGTCGATTTGTTGAAGATACCGATTTTTCGTTGTCTGTCGGGACGTCCGTGTGTTCTTTCGTGGCACAGATGCTGGCCATGGTTTCTTTGCCCTTCTTTTTGCAGCACACGTTGGGACTGGATGAGGTGGCGACGGGATTGTTGCTGACCCCTTGGCCATTGGCGACGATGATCGCGGCTCCTTTGGCCGGGAGGTTGATCGAACGGGTTCATGCCGGGTTGTTGGGGGGTGTGGGATTGTCGATATTTTCCGCGGGATTATTTTTATTAGCTGTCTTCGCGGATCAGGTTTCTAACGCTGGGATTGCTTTGTTTATGGCTATGTGTGGATTCGGGTTCGGGTTATTCCAGACGCCGAATAATAGTATATTAATTTCTTCCGCACCACAGAACAGGAGTGGCGGGGCTAGCGGTATGCTGGGTATGGCCCGTTTGACCGGACAGACCACGGGAGCCTCGTTGGTGGCATTAATGTTTGTTGTTTTTCCGGTAGACGGGACGTATGCTTCCCTCTATTTTGCGGGAGGGTTTGCCACGCTTGCCGCTATCGTGAGTTTTACCCGGGTTTCCTTGCCGGAACCGGAGATGCTGATGACGACGAAAAAGAAGAAGGTGGTATGATTTGATGGAAGTTTCTACAAGGATTGTTTATTTAGAAAATACAGTTGTTGATTAATTCCGTAAATTTGTGTAATGGCGTTTTCAGCGTGTAACTAATAACAATTTATGAAATGGAGAAATATTCTATTTTCGAGTCTATCTATTGTTTTTTGACTTGTTCTTGTTCTGAAAAGGTTGTATATCAAAAAAATGAGACGGTAGAACTGAATGAGGTCGGAAAAAACTTCATGAATTATCTAATGCATAATTCTAACTGGCAGGAGGAATGGTTGGAATTGTCTAAATTGGGAACTGTGGAGCCAAATTTGGCATATTATTCTTTCGGTGGTGGTTATGGGCCACATTATGTATTACCTGTCACATGTGACAATATATTAAAAAGCAATTGTCATTTATCCTTTTGATTTAGAAAGAAGACAATTGAAAATGCCCACGATTATCGATGGTAGTAATATTAATGATGATTATGCAGGACGGAGTGTTTTAAGATCACCTGTTAGAGGAGATTGGCAAAAGGCTGGAATTCATGTAGAAGAAGATTTATTCCCAATTGAATCTAGAATGACAGAGCTTCTATCAAGTAGGAGTAATGTAAGGCAATATACCACGTTTTACTGGATTACGTGTTCGAATTCTTATGACGAATATGGAGTGCAATGTAATAGTATCAATAAGGATGGACTTTTGAGTATGTGCAAGGAGTTGATTAGAGAAATGCTTTTGCCTGTAGATGTGTTTGTTGATGATGAAAAAATTGCTTTTGATTGGAAGACCTTCTTTCTCTCAAAATCCAGATATTGTTGTCGAGTATTTTGTTGCATTGAAAGAGAGGTTACAGATGCAGTATTGTTATATTAGTTATTTTTTTGGTGGGATCCTAATTCTGTGATGAATGCAGATCCGGATGATTATTCTTGGGATACGAGTAAAATAGATAATTCAAGTGAAGGTGACGGAGGACAGGATGTGGATTATCCTGTTGGAACTCAGATTGTTGATTCTTTGGCATTAGCGGAAAAACCCTTATATTGATTGTATTTATAAAAATTGTCGACTAAGAGTTCAACTTTTAGGTATTATTTAGGGCGTTTTATGGGTGAAAATTCTATCGCTCATTTGAAATTTAAATTATCGGATAATTTAAGTTCAACCGTTAACGGAAGGTTTAAATGTAAAATGGAAGATTACTGGTTCTCGATTGAATTGAATGAGGTAAGACTAATGAATCTAACTCCATTAATGGTTGCTAAAACAATAATGCACGAGGTTATTCATGCGGATATTTTCGCCAAATTAATGTCTTTAAAATCTAGTTTGAAGTCAAATCTAAGTGTGGATGAGATGAAAGAATTGAGTGAGGCATTGAACGATCAAAATTTTCCGACGCTGAATTACTATTACGAAATACGTGTTTGATGTCACTGCTCAACATCAATATATGGCTGAATACTTTGTTGATGTAATTGCAGCTGTTTTACAGGAAATAGATCCGACGGTAAGTAAAGAGACACGAACCGCAATAGCTTGGATAGGTTTGACGGAGACGAAAACGGTCATAGATGGTAAAGTTATAGACGTTGAAACGGAAGCGTGGAAAGCTCTTCCCACGGCAGAAAAGAAAAAACTTGTAGAAGCGTATCGTGAATATTTAGAAACAGCGAAGAATGAATGTGAAGATTAATGCTAAAAATATGAAATATAGGTTGTTATTTGTTGTTGTTTATTCGATTCCCTTTTTTTCCGTGGAGGCACAAGGTGTGTCGAGCAAGGGAACATTGGGTTACATTCGAGGAGAAGAAACGAGATGCCCGGGCTTCGGGAGATTCGTTTTTACAACGAGGGGATACGTTGTACCTGCTTTATGATTTGACGGATTCTTTGCAAATAAAAACGGAGAAGGTGTTGAGTGGTGGCAACGTTTTTTGACGGAGGAGGAGATCGCAATTATAGAAGACCCTTCACATGAAGATATGTTTGATCTTGGCGAACCGGATATGTTTCTTGTGCGACGTTGGAGATTGAGCCCGAGAAAGAATTGTCATCCGAGGAAATTGGAGAGTTGACCTTGACGACACGCGATGAGGTAATTGCTTTTTATGAACGGGAAGTGAAACGAATGACGGAGAGGAAAGCCAAGGATAAGAGGTTTAAGATATACGTTCGGGTTTGGGGATTTTTAACTTGGAATGGTATTTTGATAAAATATATATGATTATTCCAAAAACGGATAGTTCGGCTGTCATGTACGATATATATACCTTGTGAATTTATGATTTTGGAAAGCGAGAGAAAGTTGAGGTCGTGTTATTGTTTTTGGGAAAACTATGTGAAAGCTAGGATTTTGTCTAATTTTGCGTGATTGAATAAGAATGCTTAATTAGATCTATGGGTATAGAAAGGACATGGAAAACGATTGTTTTTCTAGGAGTTATATTCGTCGGAAGTGTGTTGCCCTGGCAGGACAGGGGAACGATAGTCTGGTGAACGTGTCACCACGTAAGTTCGTGCATGGTTTGCGGGTGGAGGGACGTCCGGAGTATATTTTCCCGACAAGTTCTTTTCTGAAGGGGGCGAATGCCGAGGGGAGGATTATCCGGGGAGCTTTTTCCACTCACTTGAAATATTTGTTCCGTTATCGCCCGGGGAGTGTTGACGAGCGTATCTATGGAGATGTTTATCAAGGGGTAGGGCTCGGGTTTTATAATTTCGGGGAATCCCGACAGTTAGGAAATCCGGTTGCGTTTTTTATTTGTTTCAAGGGGCTCGTATCTCTAGTTTGGCTCCTTGGTTGTCTTTACATTACGAGTGGAATTTTGGGTTGTCTGCGGGGTGGAAACCTTATGATTCGTATTATAATTCGTACAATACGATGATCGGTTCGAAGGTGAACGCTTATATTAATGCTAATTTTATTTGCGCTGGAGGTTGTCCCCGAGGGTTAGCCTGCTTTCGGGGTTGACGGTATCGCATTTTTCCAACGGGAACACGAAGATTCCTAATGCCGGGTTGAACACGATCGGGGGAAATATCGGGTTAGAGTGTAATTTCTACCGGAAGGATGATTTGAAGTCGTTGGAGAGGAAAGTAGCTTTGATCACACAACCTTTTCGACGGCATTTCACGTACGATTTTGTTTTCTTCGGCTCGTGGCACGATCGGCTGGTGAAGACTTCCGACGGGTTTTCCCCTTCCCCGGAGGCTTACCCCGTGTTCGGGTTTAATTTTACCCCGATGTATAATTTGAATTATAAACTCCGGTTAGGCGTGTCTCTGGATGGGACGTTTGACGGGGGGAGCTAATTTATACACGGATGGGGATGTGTACGGGAGGTGGATAAGTCGGACATTGTTCGTCCCCCTCTGGGGGATCAATTTGCCTTGGGGCTTTCCGGGCGGGCGGAGTACGTAATGCCCTTTTTTGTTGTCGGAGTTGGGATCGGGGCGAACGTGATCGGGAAGAATGATCTGAATATGTTCTACCAACTGTTGACGTTGAAAATAGCCTTGTCCCGTGCCGTGTTTTTGCACGTGGGGTATCGTCTTCAAAATTTTAACGAACCTAACTTCTTGATGCTGGGGATAGGTTTCCGGTTTAACGGGAAATATACCGCTTTTTAGAATTGTTATTCCCAGAATATTACTGAGAAGTTGTTGAAAATGTATTACGGTGAAAATAATTATCTTTTCAGCCCGATTTCCTTTTGGCTGGCATTATTTTGTACTTTTGTAAATAAAATGAGAGCCGAATGGATATAAGTCATAATTATGCGGAGGCGGTAAAAGCTATAAAAGGAGCGATATTGCGTAGTCAGTATCGTGCTATTTCTTCTGTGAATAAAGAGCAACTTTCTTTGTATTATGGTGTAGGACAATATGTCTCAGAAAATTCTCGTGATGGATTTTGGGGAACGGGTGCTATTGAGACGATTAGTCAGCAATTACAGAAGGAATTACCGGGGTTGCGAGGTTTTTCTGCTGCTAATATCAAATTTTGCGCCAGTTTTATGAAAGTTGAGTGGCAGTTGAAATCGCTAACCGCGGTTAGCGAAGTGAAAATGACAAATCGCTAATACAATTAGCGAAATTGATACTTTCAATTGGTGGGAAATAAAGATATTGATGGGAAGTTTTTTGATTTGTCCGTATTTTTGTCTCTTGGTTTTACACACCACATGATCATTGTCCGTAAGGCGCTTACAGAGCGTTTGTTTTATATTCGCCCAAGCTGTGGTAAATAAGTGGAGTAAAGAGGTTTTGACGGCAAAGATTGCGGATGACTTGTTTCATCATAAGGGAGAATTGGCACATAATTTCATTCAAACTATTCCGGAGGTTCGACAATCATTGAAGACTATTGAAATGTTCAAAGATGAATATTTGCTAGACTTTATTAATGTGGAAGAACTTGGGGAACGAGACAAGGAGGATATTGATGAACGAGTGGTAGAGCAGGAAATTGTGCATAATATTAAAAAATTTATCATGACTTTTGGGCGTGATTTTGCATTTGTTGGTAATCAATATAAGTTGGAAGTGTTTGGTGTAGAACATTTTCTGATTTGATATTTTTAATCGGGAACTCAATGCATTGGTCGTGATAGAACTGAAAAAGGCGCGTTTAAGTTCGTATTTAGGGCAACTATGTACCTATTTACGCCTTGTTGATGATCAAATGCGTAAACCACACGAAAATCCATCTATTGGGATAGTACTTTGTAAAAGTGCAGATAAGAAGTATGTAGAATATGTGATTCAAGATTATGATAAACCGATGGGAGTGGTCACCTATAAAACTTCTGATGATATGCCTGAAAGGTTGAAACAGGCGTTACCTGGACATGGAAGAATTGAAAAAATTGTTGTAGTTGGGGATTGGTTTCCGGTTTAATGGGAAATATACTGCTTTTTAGAATTGTTTGTATTATACAGGGGGTGGTAGTGTCGGGATTTTTGGCTAAATTTGTGATATGCCTTTTAGGGGTGTGTTAATATTTAATTAAGTGTATATATGGCATTTACGCATTTTCATGTACATTCTCAGTATTCTATTCTCGACGGGGCGGCGAGTGTGCCCGGGTTTGGTGGAGAAGGCGATTGCCGACGGGATGAAGGCAATCTCGTTGACGGATCACGGGAATATGTTCGGGATAAAATTATTCTACGATACTTGTCGCAAAAGGGGATAAAACCTATTTTGGGGGTGGAGGCCTACGTGGCCCGGGTGTCTTTGTATAATAAAGGAGAAGCCGGTGGACCGTTCGGGAGAACATTTGATTATTCTGGCCAAGAATTTGAAAGGGTATTTGAATTTGATCAAGCTTTGCTCGGCGGCGTTCGTGGATGGGTATTATTATCGTCCGCGTATTGATAAGGCTTTGTTGGAGAAGCATCACGAGGGGTTGATTATTTCGTCGGCTTGTTTGGGAGGTGAGATTTGCCAGAAGATTATGGCCGGGGATATCGAGGGGGCGGAGGCGGCTGCCTTGTGGTACAAGAATCTGGTGGGGGAGGATTATTACTTGGAGGTGATGAGGCATCCGGCAGAATCGGCCAAGGAGAGAGCGGAGGTTTACGATAATCAGGTGAGGTGTAACACGGAGATTCTGCGTATGGGAGAGAAGTTGGGGATCAAGGTGATTGCCACGAACGACGTGCATTTCCTGAACGCGGAAGATGCCGAAGGCGCATGACCTGTTGATCTGTCTGAATACTCGTAAGGATTTGGATGATCCTAACCGGATGCGCTACACGCGGCAGGAGTGGTTCAAGACGACGGCGGAGATGGAAGAGTTGTTCAAGGATATTCCGCAGGTAATCGAGAATACACAGGAGATTGTTGATAAAGTTGAAGATTATAAACTGGATTCCGATCCGTTGATGCCGGTTTTCCCGATTCCGCCGGAGATCGGTACGGAGGAAGAGTACCGGAAGAAATACACGGAAGAGGATTTGTTCAACGAGTTTACCCGTAATGAGAAAGGTGAGGTCGTTATGAGCGAGGAGGATGCCCAAAAGAAAGTGAAGAAGTTGGGGGATATGATCGACTTTACCGTATCAAGTTGGAGGCGGATTATTTGAAGGAGTTGGCGATGAAGGGAGCCGTGCGGCGATATGGTGAGAATATTCCACCGGATATTATGGAGCGTTTGATTTTCGAGTTGCATATCATGAAGACGATGGGTTTCCCGGGGTACTTCTTGATCGTGCAGGATTTTATCCAAGCGGCTCGTGATATGGGGGTGATCGTGGGACCGGGGCGTGGTTCTGCCGCGGGAAGTGCCGTGGCGTATAGTTTGGGTATCACGAATATTGATCCGGTGAAGTATGATTTGCTGTTCGAGCGTTTTTGAATCCCCGATCGTATCTCGCTACCGGATATTGACGTTGACTTTGATGATGACGGGCGTCAGCGGGTGTTGGAGTGGGTTACACAGAAATACGGGGCGGATAAGGTGTCGCACATCGTGACTTTCGGTAGTATGGCTGCCAAGATGGCGATTAAGGACGTGGCGCGGGTGTTGAAGTTGGATTTGTCGGAGGCAAACCGGTTGGCCAAGATGGTGCCGGAAACCCCGAAAATCACGTTGAAGAAGGCTTACAAGGAGAATCCTGATTTGGAAAAAAGAACGGGAGTCCTCGAACCCGCTGGTAGCAAAAACGCTTCATTTGGCGGAAATTTTTGGAAGGTTCCGTGCGGCAGACGGGGGTACACGCTTGTGGTATCTTGATCAGTCGTGACCCGTTGACGGAACATATCCCAATTATGCCAACGGAAGGGAAAGTTTGATGACGACTCAATATGACGGTCACTTCGTGGAGCCGATCGGATTGATCAAGATGGACTTTCTGGGGTTGAGGACGCTTTCGATTATAAAAACTTGTTTAGATAATATAAAGAAATCTCGTCACGAGACGTTGAATATAGATGCGGTTTCGTTGGAGGATAAAGAGACATTCGAATTGTTTTCAAGAGGATACTACCGGTTTGTTCCAGTTTGAGTCGCCGGGAATGAAAAAAGCATTTGAGGGCGTTGAAACCGAACCGTTTCGAGGATTTGGTGGCCATGAATGCCTTGTATCGTCCCGGGCCTATGGAGTATATCCCGGATTTTATCAAGCGTAAACACGGGAAGCTCTATCGAGTATGATCACCCGATGATGGAACCTTACTTGAAGGATACATATGGTATCACGGTTTACCAGGAACAGGTGATGTTGCAGTCCCGTGCATTGGGTAATTTTACCCGGGGTATGTCGGATACTCTTCGTAAGGCAATGGGTAGAAGCAGATTGACACGATGAATCAGTTGAAGACTCAATTTATCGAGGGGTGTAATAAGAACGAGGAGTTCGTGAAGGGGTGCAAGGAAATGGGTAAGGAGGTCAATCCGTTGGTGGATAAGATTTGGGGAGACTGGGAGGCGTTTGCATCGTACGCATTCAATAAATCGCATTCGGTTTTGCTACGCTTATATTGCTTACCAGACGGGATTCCTGAAGGCTCATTATCCAGCCGAGTTTATGGCAGCCAACTTAAGTTGTAACCTGTCACAGATTCGAGAAGGTGACGGTTTTTATGGACGAGTGTAAGCGAATGGGATTGAGTGTGTTGGCTCGGATGTGAACAGAGTCGGATGATGATTTCACTGTGAACCACAAGGGGAGATATTCGTTTCGGAATGGCTGGAATTAAGGGTGTCGGCGAGGCTGCCGTACATTCGATTATCCGGGAGCGGGATGCTAACTGGGGTTTACAAGGATCTTTTCGATTTCTTCGAGCGTTTGGATTACAAGACGGTGAACTAAGAAGACGTTGGAAAATCTGATTACCGCAGGAGGGTTGGATAGTTTCGGGTTGGATCGGGCGCAGTATTTCTATATGCCTGACGGTCACGCGACATTTCTTGAAAATCTGGTGAATTACGGGCAGAAGAAGCAACAGGATAGTTTGATGATGCAGGCGACGCTGTTCGGGGGAATGGATGAGTATGACGTGAAAAAGCCTACTATTCCTTTGTGTGAACCTTGGACGGACGTAGAGAAGGCGCGTAAAGAGAAGGAATTGATCGGTATATACCTAACTTCTCACCCGTTGGATTCGTATAAATTAGAGATCAAGGCGATTTGTACTCCTTTGGAGAGTCTGAGCAGTGATTTGAGTTCTTATAAAGATCGGGACGTGACGATTGCGGGTATCATTGTTGCCATGCGGGAGGGAAAGACGAAGAAAGGGAATGATTTTGGTATTTTGACGATCGAGGATTTCACGGGTTCTTACGAGTTGCCTTTCTTCGGAGAGGACTATATCAAGTTCCGGAATTATTTTATTCTGGAGACGTCGATCTACATCAAGGGTAGAGTGCAGGAAAAGAAGTGGGGCGGGGCCGGAGGCTGACTTTAACGTGCAGAGTATGGATTTGCTGAGCGTTATCAGCGAGAACCTGATTCGCTCGATCACGTTGCAGGTGGATGTGGAAAAACTGACGCACGAGCTTGTGTTAGAGATACATAACCAATTCGTGAACGAGAAGGGGGATCTCCGTTGAACTTTATTTTGTACGATGGGACGGGACACCGGGTGAAGATGTTTTCAAGAACCTGTAAGATAGGACGTTCGAGAGAGAATTATATGAATATTTTGAAAATAATGATGCTATTAAAATGAAAATTAATTAATTTCGCCATGTCAAAGCGTTGGATCATGGCGGAACTTAATCCAACGCTTTTAGCATGAATATTATTATAAACTTTAAAGATAGAAGTATGGCTATTGCAGTTAATGATTCAAATTTCGAGGAAGTTGTGCTAAAAAGCAGAAGTTCCTGTTCTTGTAGATTTCTGGGCAGAATGGTGTGGACCATGTAAAATGATGTTACCCATCGTGGAAGAGATCTCTAAAGAGTTCGAAGGTAAGTTGGTGGTTGCAAAAGTGAACGTAGATGAAGGTTCTGCTGCCGCTAAGTATGGTATTCGTAACATCCCGACAATTCTTTTCTTTAAGAATGGCGAGGTTGCTGACAAACAAGTAGGTGCAGTACCTAAGACGACTTTGGTTTCTAAAATCAATGCACTGCTTTAAAATATTAAACGCCGATCGGCGGTATTTCCACTTGTAATTTGCAAAGCCGTAAGCAACTTGTAGCTCGTAACGGGGATGTCCAAAAGTCATTTTTCAAACTCCCTCCCCCTTCAGGTACTTCTAATGAACAGAGGAGTGCTGAAATCCCTATATTCTGGGAGAGACACCAGCTCCTCCTCTGTTTATAGAGGAGGTGGCTGCGAAGCAGACGGAGGAGTTTTTGAAATAAAATGACTTTTGGAATAGCTTCAATAAAAGAAGATACCCGGCGACTCCCGCTGCAATGATCATCAGAATCGGGTCCATTTTAAATTTGAAAGGTGGCAATGAAGGCTATGGCGAAGATGATATAGCTTTTGTAGTCCACGAAGTTTTGTTTGTTCATCAATAACAATGCTGCAGCCCCGATAAGTCCTAAAACGGTGATTTTTAATCCTTGCATAGCCATTTCCACGTATTTGTTGTCCCGGAACATAAAAAAAGAACTTGGAGATCGTGATCATGATGATCAGGGAGAGGAAGACTGACAGCTATTGTGCAGATGGCTGATCCCCAGATGCTGCCTGTTGCCGTGTAACCGATGTAGGTGGCGGTGTTGAAGGCGATGGGGCCGGGCGTGCTTTGCGAAATGGCCACGATGTCCGTGAAGTCGGCCACGCTGATCCAGTTGTGGGTTTCCACGACGTCATGTTGTATCAACGAGAGCATGGCGTAACCACCCCCAAAACCGAATAGGCCGATTTTGAAGAAGGTGATGAAGAGGCTGATATAGAGATCGAGTTCTGACATGTTAATTGAAAATTGAGAATTGAAAATTGAAAATGGAGAAGATTTTGTTTCATGACATTTTAGAGTTTGTGGGTGATCTTGCCGTAGAGTAGGCCGCCTAGGATTGCGGCGATGATGATGTATATGGGTGAGAGGTTGAGTAACCAGACGAGTAGGGCGGGCAATCACCGGGAAGATGATGGTTTTGCGGGTGACTCCTGCTGATTTACCCATTTTGTATAAAAGGAGCGGCGATGAGAGCCACGACTGCCGGGCGGATGCCTTTGAATACTCGTTCTACTCCGGGGTTGTTTTTGAAATCCGTGAAAATGATGGCGATTAACAGGATCACGATGAAAGAGGGGAGGATGGTTCCGAGGCTGGAAAAAATGACCCCTTTAATTCCTCGTGCCTTGTAACCCACGAAAATGGCCGTGTTCAGTGCAATCGGTCCGGGGCGGATTGGGCTATTGCCATCATCTCCACGAATTCGCTCTCTTTTAGCCAACCTTTTTTATCCACGACTTCTTGCTGGATGAGTGGTATCATCGCGTAACCACCTCCTAGCGTGAAAGAACCGATCTTGAAAAACGAGATAAATATTTGCCAGTATGAAGCCATAATTTTGCATTATATATCAGTGGCAAAGGTACGATTTCCCGACTAAAATTCTTAATATTGTAGTGTTGAAAACAGTGCAGATGCGTTAAAACTTTATTGATTTTTGGAATGAGAGTTTAGGTCTTTGTGCAGTCTCTGGTGAAGAAAATACGAACTTGATGACTAATGTATGAAAAAAGTACGAAAAAAAGATAATCGTTGTTTTGGGCGTGTTCGTGGGCGTCGGCCTGATCTGAGTGTGGTTCGGGATTTTCCGAAAAGTGGGGAGGTTTGATACTTTGCAGGCGGTACCCGTGGATGCGGTCTTTAAAGGTGAATATTGTGTCTGTAAATAGCGTGCATGAACGGTTACACCGGAATTTTATCTGGAAATCGTTGAAAAATTATCCCTATTTTGAGGAATATCATTCAAATTTGCAATACGTGGATTCTTTCTTGGCGAATGCCTATCCTAAATTAAAAAGGATATTAACTGATCGTCCGGTAACAATTTCATGTCATCAGGTGGGGTTGAACAAATACGATTTCCTGTACGTTTGTGATTTGGGGAAATTGAATGTGATTCAGGTGTTTGAAACGTTACTGCTGAAATTGGTGCAGGATGATGAGATAAAAAATAAAGACCATCAAGGACCCGAATGGGGAGATCCGTGAGATTCGCTGGGCTGACTGGCGATTCTTTTTTCACGATTAAGGATAATCTGCTGATCGGTTCATCGTCTCATGCTCTAGTGGCTCGCTCTCTGGCTCGGTGTAAGACGAACAAGGAGGTGCAGGAAGTGGTGGTTTCGGGGGGATATAATGCTTGATCTTGATCATAGGCAGTTGGGAAAATAGGTTACTTCGGTCATGGAGGATTCGGCAGTGGCGGATGAATTTTCATTGTTGAAAAATACTCGTTTGATGATGCAATTGAATGATAAATCTCTTCGTTTTGTGGGAAACGAGGACTGATCCTAATAAGTATTCTTTGTTGGATGTAGTTAGTTTCTTGGAAGGGGGTTCTTCTAACTTGGAGACGATCGCGGTTGAAAATACGGCAGCTTATGTCTCTTTTTGTTTTCCTTCTTTCAAGGAGGCGGAAAATTTGCTGTTGGAGAATTATAAGGTGAATGACCTGCAATCTTATACAGAAATGAAAAGATCGCTGGATCGGTTGAATAAATTTCTGAATATGGACGTGTTGGAGGTGTTTACATCTTGGATTGGTGGGGAGGTAGCAATTATCAAACCCCGTTTGGAGAACGATCAAAAGGCAGATCATATCGTATTGGCGATACGATCAAAAAAGAGATTCATTTGGCCAAGGATCAAATGGCTTATCTGGCCGAACAGATTCAATGGAGGACTCCTATCCGGGAGAGGGCGATGGAGTTTAACGGGCACACGATTCATTATTTCCGGTTAAAAAGGTTTTTTCCAGCTTTTCTTCGGGGGATGTTCGAACGGTTTGAACGACCTTATTATACATTTTTGGGTGATTATGTCGTTTTTAGTAATTCTCCTGCCACGCTCGCCGAGATGATTAAAGAGTATGTGCTGGGCAACACGTTGGAGAATGACGAGAAACATAGGCGTTTAAAAGGGCAGTTGGGAAGTAGGAAGAACGTGTTCGGTTACGTGCAGACGCCCAATACATACGAGTATTTATATGATTCTTTCAAGGCGGGTTCCCAAGAAAGTCTGGAGAAGAACAGGGGGCATTTCTGAGTTTTGAAACGATCGGTTTCTCGTTATCTAAGGAGAGGGGAGTTTTTGAGACTCAGATTATAGCGAATTATAATGATAAGGCTCCCGAGGAGTACAGGATGCGAGTTGAATCGTCAATTTGAGAATCAGATAAATAAGATCGAGGCAGGTTTTTATTATCCCGTGATTCCCGATAGCATTGCGGTGAGTGATCAAAGGGTATTACGAGTGTGAGTCGGAACAGGCCATTTTAAAGGGGCACTGAAGGATGGAGAGCCGGATGGCGTGTGGTACGTGTTTAATGTTGCGGGAAAGTTGCTCGGGCAACTCCCGTATGGAGACGGAAAGATAGACGGATTGCTCCGTTTTTACGAGAACGGGGATTTGTTGGCTCAAGTGACTTATAAGAACGGGTTGATCGCAGGGTATAAGGAATTTTTCCTGGACTGGCACGCTCCGTGCGGAGATCGCATATCGGAAAGGAGTACGGCATGGTACGGCAAAGTTTTATTATAATACCGGGCACTTGTTCTGTGAAGGACGTTACAAAAAAGGGCGGCAGACCGGGAAATGGCGGTATTATAAGGTAACAGGGGAAAAACTTTATTAATTTTAGATTTTAAATTTTAGATTGAAAAATTTAATGATTTCGTGGTTAAGAAATCGTAGGAGAGGTCACTGAACTATGGAATCATAAATTTAGTGAGTTCCTCAATTTAAAATCTAAAATTTAAAATCTAGAATTATAGGGTTTGTTTTAAGATCTTCAAAAGCGAGTCTCTCATTTGAATGAAACGAGGCATGTTTTCCGGTGAGATCGGTTCTTTTTGGGGTGAACTCATTTTTAACGGGTTGATGGGAGTTCCATTTTTATATACCCGGAAATCCAAATGAGGGCCTGTTGCCAGTCCTGTACTACCGACATAGCCGATGACATCACCTTGTTTTACCCGTTTGCCCGGTTGGATCCCTTTAGCAAATTTGGAAAGGTGCATATAGGTTGTGGTGTACACGCTGTTGTGTTTGATTGTCACGTAGTTTCCACCACCGTTGGCTTGATAGGCTTTTTTCACGACAACGCCATCCCCGATGGTATGTACTTCCGTGCCTGTCGGGGCTGCATAGTCTACGCCATGGTGAGCCCTGTATCTTTTCAATACCGGGTGGAATCGGTTGTTGGAGAAACCCGAAGAGATGCGGGAATATTTTAAGGGGCTTTTAAAAAGGTTTTTGTAAGCTATTTCCTTCTTCATCAAAATAGGCCAGTTTTTCGTTTTGTTCAAAAGGGATGGCATAGAAGTCTTTACCGGAGTTGGTGAAAATGGCAGCTTTCACGTTAAAGTCTTGTAAAGGTTTGTCTTCCACGTATGATTGTTCGTAAAGAACCCGCACGGAATCACCTTTGGCGATGCCGTAAAATCGATGCCCACGCGTAGATATCGGATAGCGTGACAGCGAGCATGGGGTCTGCTTGGGCATCAACCATGGCATTCCATAGATTGGAGTTTATAATAATATTGGCCATTTTCTCTTTGGTTGTGATGTCTTTTTTGCCCACGTAAACATCCGCAGTTTCCTTGAAATCTATGACAACGTATTCTAAGGCATTTTTTTCGTAAATGAAAAATTCCGGGGTGCGAAGACTATCTTGTGCCAAGAAAAGAGTGTAGTTTTGACCTCTTCTGATACTTCGTACGTCAAAGACATCCTTACAGCGTTGGGAGATTTCATGGATCTTGGCTGGTGATACCTTGTACTTGGAAAGGATTAGAGAGAGATTCTCATTTTTCCCACGGTACCCTCTTCTATAATAAAGTTTTCATCAGGGGATACCGTATTTGTAATGAATTTGTTGTTGTTCGGTCGTGTCAATAACTTCCTCTACCGCACTGGCTTCTAATATCGCCTCCTTATTTCCTCTGTTGCTGGGCCAAAAAATAATAATACCTAACACGAGCCCTATGGCTGCCCAAATCCAAATCCATTTCGTTTTTTCATCTTTTCCGTTTGATTCCTAATGTTCACTCAAAATCCGGGATGCAAGTTAGGGGATTCCTCTTGAAACTGCAATAAAGGAAGGAATGTTTTTTTATCCACATGATTTTCAAAGTGTGAAAAAGATTCTTAATACCGTTATTAATAAAAAGTTAAAGTCATATTTTTGGTATTACTCCTATTTGTATTTTACTATTTTGACAAAAAACAATATAAAAAAATGTTCCTGATTTTTTGGTGTGTATTTGTTTTTGAAGTGATGATGTAAAAGTTGAGAATGTTATTTTCTTCTGAAAATGCAAAATGGTGATTAATGTAATTTGATGTAAACCAACTTGTTAATGAATTTGAATATCTTAAAAATTTCATAAAGTTGATTTTTGAATAACACTAAATTGTTTTTGGAACGTCTTTTTATAAAGTTTATACGTGTTGTTGTAAGCAATATTAATTTTAATAACAAGTTTATGGAAGAGTCAATTGTAAAAGTCGAACATTTGTCACATCGTTACAGCATCCAATGGGCGGTAAGAGACATTAGCTTCGAGATTCCCCGGAGGGGAATATGGGTTGCTAGGGTCTAACGGGGCCGGAAAGTCAACCACGATGAATATTATTAGTGGAGTTATTAAACAAACCGAAGGGCAGGTTTTTATCAAAGGTATTGATGCCCGTAAGAGACCGGTTGACGCGAAACGGCACATCGGTTTTTACCACAGAAACCACCTTTATATGGTGATTTGACGGTGGAAGAATATTTGATTCACTGTGCAAGATTACGTTGGGTGGCTGATAAGGATATTATCCCGGCAGTGGATGAGGTGTTGGCAAAAGTGTGGTATTACTCATTTTCGTAAACGTTTGATCAAGAATCTATCCGGTGGATATCAGCAACGGGTTGGTATTGCACAAGCCATCGTTCATAAACCTGATCTGGTTATCTTTGACGAGCCGACAAACGGGTTGGACCCGAATCAGATCATGGAGATCCGTCACTTGATCCGTGATATTGCCAAGGATCGTACCGTGATTCTTTCTACCCATATTTTGACTGAAGTGCAGGCTGTTTGTGATCATATCTTGATGGTCGAGGAAGGTAAGCTCGTGTTTATGGGAACGGTGGATGAATTTGACAATTATATTATCCCGAATTCTCTTTATGTTTCAATGGTAGATCCCTCTTGCCGACGAGTTGGCAAAGATAGAGGGAGTTCTTGGTGTGGAGGAGTTGGGAAACCGGAATTTCCGTATTCGTTTCACAGAAGCACAGGAGGTTATTGACCAGATCGTGAAACTAAGCGCCGCTAACGATTGGCGTTTGTCTGAGGTTCGGGTGGAGAAGAGTTCCCTCGATAATATATTCGCAGAATTATCTAAGAAAGCACATTAAAAAAAATCGGATTATGTTTAAAATGATATATAATATAGCGAGGACGGAATTGCAAATGTTATTCTATTCTCCTGTGGCATGGCTAATTTTAGTCGTATTTGGAGTTCAATCGGGATTGCTTTTTGCCGATCAGTTGGCCGGGCTTGTGAGTGCCCAAGAAATGGGATATGATATTCAAGGTTCCACGATCAGTATTTTTGCCAGCAATTGGGGAGGGTGTTTTCACCACGATGCAGAATTACCTGTATTTCTATATTCCTCTGTTGACCATGAGTTTGGTAAGTAAAGGAGTTAAGTAGCGGATCTATCCGTTTGCTGTATTCTTCTCCGATTACGAATACCCAGATTATCGTGGGAAAATTCTTCTCTATGATGATTTACGGTCTTATCATGATTGGTATTTTATTCTTGATTACCCTTTGTAGCTGGGCTATCGTTAGGATTTTGAATTATCCATGGTTTTAACCGGGTTGTTGGGATTATACCTGTTGATCTGTGCTTACGCGGCTATCGGTATTTTCATGTCCGGTTTGACTTCTTACCAGATCGTGGCGGCTATTGGTACATTTGCCGTGTTGATGGTATTGAGCATGGTTGGCGGATGGTGGCAGGATTATGATTTTATCCGGGATGTGACTTATTGGTTGTCTATGCCGGGTCGAAGCGGTAAGTTTATAGCCGGTTTGATTTGTAGTGAAGATGTCCTTTATTTTGTTATCGTGGTATGTCTTTTTCTTGGCGTTGACGATTATTCGCTTGAATTCGGTTCGTCAGAAAATTCGGTTCGTGATCACTTTAGGGAGAAATATCGGTGTTATTTTCTTGGCTTGTTTCTTGGGTTATTTGTCTGCACTTCCGCAGTTGAAGCTTTATCACGATGCAACGTCAACGAAAATGAACACGTTGACCCCGAATAGTCAGGATATCGTGGCGAAGTTGGATGGTGGTATAACAATAACTACTTACATTAATGCTCTTGATCCGGGTGCATCTTGGTATGCTGCTCCTTATTTTCTGAAACCGGATATGGAGCGTTTCGAGCAATATTTACGTTTTCAAACCGGACATGAAGTTGAAATACGTGTATTATTATGATACCACGGCGAATCCCATGCTGGACAGAAGATTCCCGAACGCAACACTTCGCGAGAAGATGGTGGAGGTTTGTAAGATCTACGGTTTGGATTCCAACAAGTTTATGGCACCGGAGGAGATTCGAAAAATTATAGATTTGTCAGGAGAAAATAACACGTTCGTACGTCAGATTGTTCGTGATAATGGAGAGAAAGCATGGTTGAGAATATACAATGATATGCAACGTTTCCCGAGTGAAAAAGAGATTTCAGCCGCTTTCAAACGGATGGTAATGGATCTTCCGAAGGTCGGATTTGTGGAGGGACACGGGGAGCGCAGTTATTCTGGTGGTAAAGACCGTGATTATAGTGCGTTTGCTAATGATAAGGGTTTCCGTTATGCTTTGGAAAATCAAGGGTTTGATGTTGCAAAAGTTACCATGGATCAGCAAGTGCCTGAAGATATTAATATTATCGTGATTTCTGATATGCGCGAGTGGTGTACCCCGGAGCAGGAGGCTAATTTACAACAGTATATTGACCGGGGGTAATTTGTTCATCTTAGGAGAACCGAAACGTAGAGACGTGATGAATAATTTATTTGCCAAGTTCGGTTACGAGATGACAACAGGTGTACTAGTTAAGAGAGATACAAACCTGCAGGCTGATGTGATTCTTTCTTACCCGACGAAAGAGGCAGATAGTATTGCTTATGATTTTGGGACGATGCGTAATCGTCGTATGGTTATCACGACACCTAGTACCGCCGGATTGGAGCAAATTGCTGATAAGGGTTACACGGTGACAAATATGTTCACGACAGACACGATCGGTGTTTGGAATGAATTGGAAACAACAGATTTCATCGATGATACGGTATGTCTGAACCCGGCTATCGGGGAGGTTGAGAAGATCTACAATACCGTGGTTGCGTTGTCCAGAAAAGTGGGTAATAAGGAACAGAAAATTATTCTTACCGGTGATGCGGATTGTATTAGTAACGGGGAATTCGGACGAAGAGTTCCGGGCGTTCGGACGGCAAACTTCTCGTTAATTACCGGAAGTTTCTTCTGGATGTCGGATAACGAAGTGCCTATTGACGTAAGACGTCCTGCCCTGCCGGATGATAAGGTGTATGTGGAAAAAACCGGAAGTAAGGTGATTAAATGGTCGTTTATGATCATATTGCCTCTATTGTTACTAGCGGGAATAGGTATCTTCTTGTGGATTCGTAGAAAAGGAAGATAAAAGATGCTGAGTTTATGATCGGGAATTAGAAATCACCCGATCATAAATAATGGTATTAAAAAAAGATTCTATAATTTAGGGAGTTAAGAGAATTAGAATATGTATATTTGTAAGGATGTATATTTTTGATTTTCAATTTCAATTTTTAATTCATATAGGATGAGTCTTTAAAATAGACAAACAGACGTTGGATGATCTGGCTATTTTCGGGAATAACCGAACGAAGTCTGTTTATGATATTTTCAACCGAACCCGTACGCGGGGTGGTGCGAAAAATTCTTGAAGAGATGTTTTGTATCCTCTGTCGGATGCAGACCAGATTAACGAGAGGAGTGATGTGATTCGTTATTATCGTGATATTGAGGCAGAATTCCCGATTCCGTGGAGAGATTTTTTGACACGATGGAATTCTACCTGGGTAACACGGACAGGCGTACGCAGTTGATGACACAGGATAACACGTTAGGACGGAAATTCAAGAATCTCGTTGGGACTGATACAGAGTATACCCAAATCCACAACGGATTGTTTGTTGTATAGAGTTGTTGAATACGCTGGATGCCTTCTTGAAGAATTCTAAGGCGGATGCTGGTAACAAGACCATAGCGGAATTGACCGCTAGTTTAAGGGGGTTACTCGGTAACGAGAAGTGGTCTTGGTATGTTTCCGAGAAGGGAAAGAAGAAGCTAAGTTACGAGCAAGCGGTTGTTTATGACCGGGTGTTGCGTTTCGAGGAACGAGGATAAGTTGATGAAGATTTTTGTATTACGTTTATTTGCTGGATGTTTACATGGCCGTGGCTAATGTGGCAAAAGAACGTGGTTTTGTTTTTCGCGAAAGCTCACCCGAATGACAAGAACACGTTGGTTATGAAAGGTGTATTCCATCCTTTCCTTCACGAAACCTGTTGGTAACACGATCGCGGTAGACGGGAACAGTAACGTGATTTTCTTGACGGGAGCGAATATGGCCGGGAAATCGACTTTTATGAAAAGTTTTGGTATCACGGTTTTCTTGGCTCACGTGGGATTCCCCGTCCCGCAAAGGAAATGGAATTTTCGGTTCAAAAACGGGATGTTCACGACGATTAACCTGCCGGATAACTTGAGTATGGGATATAGCCATTTTTATGCCGAGGTTTTGCGGGTGAAGAAGGTGGCACAACAGGTTAGACAAACCCAGCATTTGATTGTGGTGTTTGACGAGTTGTTTCCGCGGTACGAACGTGAAAGATGCTTACGATGCGACGGTTGCAGTGACGGAGGCTTTTGCCGGAATCCGGAATTGTACGTTTATCATTTCGACTCATATTATAGAAGCGGGAGAGGTACTGAAAGAAAAGTGTGATAATATTAATTTCGTTTATTTGCCGACCAAGATGGAGGAAGTAAGCCTGTTTATACTTACACGCTAGCTCCCGGTATCACGGATGATCGTCATGGTATGATGATCGTGAATAACGAACATATTATTGAAATCATTAAAAATGGAGAAGCATGAGTTTTGAGACAGATAAACAGACCCTAGATGATTTGAATCTTCTGGGGAAATACAAGAATAATTCCGTTTACAGTTTGTATGTCGGGACGATCACCCGGGGAGGTGAACGAAAGATGGAGGATATGTTCTTGCATCCGTTGACAGATGCGAAGTCCATCAACGAGCGTTCTGCCGTGTTCCGTTATTTTAGAGATCATGATTTTGGATTCCCTTTCGGGAAGGACGAGTTTGATGTCGTGGAACAATATATTGCCGGGGCTAGTGGAAAAGCGTGCTTTTATGAATATGCTGCAAATTATGCGGGCAAAAGCTATGTTTTACATCAGCCATGATCTGGAATTCGGGATTATCGGGATCGTATCGTGACATCGATTGAATTTTTCCGGAAGGCCCGAACTTATTTTGACGAGTTGGGACGTGACGTGGTCGGGAATCCTTTCCAAAGATCGCGGAACGCGGGAAAAGCTTTGTTGATCGATAGCCGGGTGGCGAAGTTATTGGAGAATTCTCGTCGGGAGAATCCCGGTTTGATGGATATGATTTTTTTTGACCGGAATTTGCGGTGCATCTCTCACAAGAATTTCAAGGAAGTTATCGAGTTGTTGCAGGAGATTGACGTGAACGTGGTGGTGGGTAGCGTGGCTCGGGAGAAAAATTCTGCTTTGCGGAGGCGGCTGATGACGGGGAGATCTTGGTTGCGATGAAGGGTTTGCACCATCCTCGTATTGATGGGGCGATCTCTAATGACCTGGAGGTGACTGCCACGAAGAATGTGTTCTTCTTGACGGGTGCTAACATGGCCGGGAAAGTCCACGTTGATGAAGTCATTCGGTATCGCGGTGTACCTAGCTCACATGGGCTTCCCCGTGGCGGCAACTTCCATGCAGTTCCGGATTCAAGATGGTATGTACACGTCTATTAACGTGCCGGATAATATTAACTTGGGTTACAGTCACTTCTATGCGGAGGTCCTTCGCGTGAAGAAGGTCGCTATCGAGGTGAGTCGTGACAAACGCTTGATCGTGATTTTCGACGAGTTGTTCAAGGGTACGAACGTGAAAGATGCTTTCGATGCCACTAGCTGTCACGGAGGCGATTGCGGAGAGAAAGAACTGTGCGTTCATGGTTTCTACTCATATCATTGAGGTAGGACAGGAACTCGGAGAAACGTTGTAATAACGTGACGTTCGAGTATCTTCCGACCGTGATGAAAGGTAAGTTACCAACATATACGTATAAGCTGGAGCAAGGTATCACGAGTGATAAGCATGGTATGATTATTATTAATAACGAGAAGATTATCGAGATTATTAAAGGAGAGGTTGCCTCTTAGTCTGGTAAAGATTTCAGAATAATATATTGATCCCGGGAATCGTAATGGTTTCCGGGATATTTTTTGTTCGCAATTATAAATTGATTTCTATTCGCTTTTTTACTTTTAATGTGATTATATTTGTGTTCGTCAAAACGTAATGCAAGATCGATGTTGAATGAAATTGAGGTTGGTTTGATTTGTTTATCAGAGAGAAAGAAGTTTAAAGAGGTGTACGAAGAGTATTTTACCGCTTTGAAGTATTTCGCTATGCGTTACGTGAAGGATGAAGAGGTGGCTTGTGATCTATTGCAGGATATTTTTGTCAAATTGTGGGAGAAGGGAGATCGGTTCGAGAACGAGATGCAATTGAAGACTTATCTGTACCGGGTTGTCCGGAATCATTGCCTGACTTATGTTCGGGATACCCAAAGGAAAGAGAAACGTATGGAGGTTTCGAGGTGGAAGAGACAGAGGAATCGTTTGTACACCAGATGATCGAGGCCGAGATTTACGCTTTGATAAATGATATTTTCGAGGAACTTCCGGATGCTTGCAGGAATGTTTATATGAAGAGTCTGGAAGGTAAGAGCCACAAGGAAATTGCGGAAGAATTGCATATCGCTATCACAACAATTAAAAAGCACAAAACGAATGCAAATAATTATCTGCGGGAGCGTTTGAAGGGACTGTTGTGCTTTATGATATATCTGGGGATCTAATCATCATAAATTTTTTGAGAAAAAAGTACTTTTGAAGTACTACCATTTTTACTTTTGGAGTTCTTAGTAAAAGTGATAGTAAGAAATGATCATTTATTGATGGTTAAGGAAGAGAGAATGATGATAAACAGGGAGATTGAAAATTTAATAGTTAAGGCTCTTTTCAAAGAGATTACGGATGACGAACAGAGACGGTTGGACGAGTGGTTGAACGTGTCTGAAGGTAATCGTATTTTCTTTGAACGCTTACATTCGGAGGGGTATCTGAAAGGTGCGATCAGGGATCGTAACCGGGAGTTGAGAGAGGAAAGTTGGAAGAGGTTGGAGGAGAAGGACTGTTGGTAAAAAGGCCGAAAGATACGTTTATTTGTGTTGCGGGTTGCTGCTATGTTGGCTTTACCTTTATTGGTGGGGGGGATTATGTGGTATATGTCAGAGCATGGCATGGCAGATTTGCCTTTAGCTAATCAAGAAATTAAGGTAGGTGGGTCGAAGGCTGTGGTAACTCTATCAACTGGAGAACAGTTATCTCTTTTCGGGGATACAATCGTATGTGTGAATGATGGGTTGGCGACGTTGGTTAATATGAAGGACACGTTGAATTTTATGAAAAGTAATCATCCAGTCGTTGCTGATAATAGTTATAACGTGATTCAGATACCTCGGGGGGGGGAGTATATCGTGCGTTTGGAAGATGGAACAACTGTTTATTTGAATTCGGAGTCCGAGTTGAGAATTCCGGTACATTTTGGGAAAGGCGAGAGGTTGGTTTGGTTGACGGGGGAGGCGTATTTCAGCGTGAAACACGAGGCGGAGCGGAAAGTTTGTTGTAAGAACAAACAAGGCGGATATAGCCGTGTTGGGTACGAGTTCGGGGTGAGAGTTTATTCGGAGGAAGATGAGTTGCTGACCACGCTGGTGAAAGGTTCCGTTGAGGTAAAGAGTGATCATGATGTACACCGAATTATTCCCGGCGAGCAAGCTACAGTGGATAATAGGGGAAAATTGAGGTTCGGGAGGTGAACGTGGATGAGTTCGTGGCTTGGAAATCGGGACGGGTGGTATTCGTGAATGCTCGCTTGGAGGATATTATGGATGAATTACAGCGGTGGTATGATTTTAATGTTTTCTATTCGTCTCCGGAATTGAAAGAGTTACGTTTCACGATGGATATTATGAAATATAAGGAGGTTTCAGAGATATTCGAGTTGATGGAGAAGATTAAAAAGTATCATTTAGCGTGAATGGAAATAATGTAATACTAAAATAAAAAGAGAGTGATACCGCAAATATCCCCCTTGTAAGTCTTTAACAGACTAATGTAAAATCTAAGTACAAAGTTATGGAATTTAATTAAAAGAAAAAGGAAAAGCTAAGCATTTCTGCCGCAAACAGAAAGACACGAAAAAGAGAAAACAGACTAATGTAAAATCAAACAAATTACCTTTATGAAAAAAGAACGCAAGTGTTTCCGGTTATTCCCGGTGGCTATGCCATTTACTACTATCGGTGAAGATTGTACTGGTTTCAGTATCGTTTTCATTCGCACAGCAGAACACGGATCGGGTGAATCTTGACATGAAGAATGCTTCGTTGTCAGAAGTATTTGACGAGATCAAGCGCCAGACAAAAATTGAGTTTCATGTTCAGTAATGATGACGTGAAACACGTGCAACGGAAAGATTACGTGATTAAGAATGCAACGCTTGATGCAGCGTTGAAACAGTGTCTGGAAGGCACCGGGTTGGAGTATGAATTAACCAGTAATCGTTGTTATTATTCGCAAAGCAGCCGTGAAGGCTGAGAAGATAGAACGGGTGACGTTATCCGGGGTGGTGAAAGATCAGAAGGGCGAGACGTTGCCGGGAGTGACCGTTATGATCAAGGGAACCACGTTGGGAGGAACGACGGATATCGACGGGGAAATATGCCTTGACGGTACCCCTCTCGAAAGATATGGTTCTTTGTTTTTTCTTTTGTCGGCATGGAGGCACAGGAGGTTGCTTATAGGGGACAGAGTAAGATAGACGTGACGTTGGCCCCTTCCGTGACGGAAATGCAGGAGGTTGTGGTTACCGGTATTTTTACTCGAAGGCTGATAGTTATACGGGTGCTGTAACAACAATTAAAAAAGAGGAATTACAGCGAGTTGGTAATCAGAACATCCTACAGTCACTGAAAAATATAGATCCGGCATTTCAAGTGATTAGAAAATAATGATTTCGGTTCTGACCCTAATAGAGCCCCGGAAATTCAAATGCGTGGAGCCTCCAGTTTCACGGATATGAAGGATAAATACCAGACTAATCGAATCAACCTTTATTTATTGTTGACGGTTTCGAGCAGTCAATAGAGAAGGTGATGGATATGGATATGAACCGGGTAGCTTCTATAACGCTGTTGAAAGATGCAACGGCAAAAAAGCATTATACGGTTCTAAAGGAGCGAATGGCGTTGTGGTTATAGAGACTGTGGTGCCGGAGAAAGGAAAAATGCGAGTGTCTTATTCTGGGAACTTAAATATTCAAATTCCAGATTTGGGCAGTTATAATTTGGCGAATGCGGCCGAGAAATTAGAAATTGAGAAAAGAGCAGGTGTTTATACGGATAAATACGGAATCCAATTACTCAGCAAGGATATGATGAGAAATACGAGGCTTATTATAAAGAAGTTCTACGGGGAGTGAACACGTATTGGTTGAATAAACCGTTACGGGTAGGGGTAGGTCACAAGCATACGTTGTTACTTGAAGGTGGGGATGATGCTGTTCGTTACGGGATTGATTTTCAATATAACAATGTTGCCGGAGTAATGAAAGGATCTAGTCGTGAAGTGATTTCTGTTGGTTTTAATATGCAGTATCGTTACAAGAGTTTGATCTTTTCGTGAGCAATTATCTGTCACTTTTAACAAAGCGAAAGAATCTCCTTATGGGACGTTTTCTGAGTATGCAAAGTTGAATCCTTATTGAGAGCTTATAATGATGATGGTTCCGTGAAATATTGAAGGTGATTGAGGTTAGTTTTGGAGGGACAAAACCAATTTATAACCCATTAATAAATAAAATTTGAATACAAAAGATGAAAGTAAATACACGGATGTTACTAATAATTTTTATATCGAGTGGAATGTATTTAAGGATTTGAAGGCTACCGGAAAGGTCGTTTAGGGATAATCAGTAAGGATGATTCTGAGATTTTTTATCCAAGAGATCACACGATGTTTCGTAAAGATGAATATGGATCAGAAGAATATTTGAAAGAGGTTATACATACGATGGGAAATGGGAAAAATTTCGAGTATAACGCAGACTTGTCGGCAAACTATTCTAAACATGGATTTCGGTAAGAATGTGATCTTTGCCAACACACAATGGAGTTTTAGCGAGCGAAAAATATAATTATGTTGAATTTAAGGCAGTGGATTTGCTAATGATAAGATGGACTATATTACCATGCTAAAGAATATGCAGAAGGTGGTCCGACGGGAGCGAGTCCTGTTTTCGTGAGGCAAGTTTTTGATCTCGGTGAACTATCTTCGTATGATTCTCGTTATTTGTTTGATGGAAACTTATCGGGCGAATGCTTCTTCTTTGTTTGGTAATGGACAAGAGATGGGGACATTTTTGGTCAGCCGGTATCGGGTGGAATGTGCATAAAGAGATTTCATGGAAAATGTGAGTGCGCTTAATCAATTGCGTTTCCGGGCTTCAACGGGGTATTCCGGTTCTCAGAATTTTAATTCTTATCAAGCGATAGCAACATATAAATATTATAACGAGATGTATGATAATATTATCGGTTCTTACTTGATGGGATTAGCTAATCCTGATTTGCAATGGCAAAGACTCAAGATAATAACATCGGGATGGATTTGACTTTATTTGATGCTTTGGATATCACTTTCGATTACTAAGTGTCAAAAAATACGAAGAATTTGTTGACTCCGTATCTTTACCTCCTTCAGCCGGCTTTACTAAGAAGCTACACGGAAAATTTAGGGAAACAAAAAATAAAGGACTTGAATTTAAGGTAAATTACCGTGTATTAAAAGATACGGATCAAGGATATGTATCTGTC
>VOFG01001735.1_pt1 | contig 47423 bp, 74 predicted proteins | sample 5384171 | NCBI WGS metagenome assembly VOFG01 (sample SAMN12384726, study PRJNA508395) | human gut metagenome | isolation source: healthy gut F | host: Homo sapiens
TGATCGGCACGATCCTCAACACACTCGGTCAGCAGTTCCACATCGGTTTTCTCAACGCGATCATCTTCACCCTCGGCAAGGGCGACGCCGCGGTCGGCTACACGATCGGCGGCTGCGCATCGCTGATGGTCGGCCCAGCGATGGCGGTGGCCATCGGCTACGCGCTGCACGCGCCGGCGATGGTGCTCTTTTCCCTCGTCCCAGTCGGCTATGCGACCAACGCCATGGGCGGCGCCGGCGGCCCGCTGGCCGTGCTCGTGACGGCGATCGTCGCGGCCGAGTTCGGCAAGGCCGTGAGCAAGGAGACGAAGGTGGACATCCTCGTCACGCCCATCGTCACAATCCTCGTCGGCATCGGGCTGGCCATGCTCGTGGCCGCGCCCATCGGTAAGGGTGCCAACTGGGTCGGCACGCTCATCATGTGGGCGACCGAGCAGCAGCCGTTCGTCATGGGCATCCTCGTGTCCGGCAGCGTTGCGGTTCTGGCAGGGGTACTCCACCAGCCCGCCTACGGGGTCGCACACAAGGCCCAGCATGTTCATCAGCACGGTGGAAGCTGCATCCAGACACTGCTGCGGGTTGCCGCCCATCAGCTCCACGGCGGCAGAAGCAGCCATGGCAGACGCAATGCCCACCTCGGCCTGACAGCCGCCCACGGCACCGGCCACGGTGGCGTTGCGCATGGCAAGATAGCCCACGGCACCGGCGTTGAACAGGGCATCCACGATGCGCTGGTCGGAGATGCGGTAGCACTCCTGCAGGGCCAGCATCATGCCCGGCACCACGCCTGCAGAACCTGCGGTGGGTGCAGCCACGATCAGGCCCATGGAAGCGTTCACTTCCAGCACGGCCATGGCGTAGGTCATGGCCTTCTGCAGCACATCGCCGCAGATGTTTTTCTTCTTATTATAATGTGTTTCCAGCTTTTTGGCCTCGCCGCCAATGAGCCCGCCCATGGATTTGATGGGCTTTTTTTCAGCGGCTGGGTGGCAGAAGCGCGCATGATCTCCCATGCCTTTGCCATGCGGTGATTCACAGCATCCCGGGGGTTTCGCCCAGAATGCATTCCGCTGGCGCATCACTTCCGAAATGGGCAGTTGGTTTTCCTCACACAGGTCCAGCAGCTCCTTGGCGGACTTGAAATCCATGTTCATCGCTCGTCCCTCCTTACGGCTGCACGACCATTACATCGTTGATGTTCGGGTTTGCCAGCAGCAGCTGATCCACACCCTCGGGCAGGCGCTCATCCGACTCCACGATGGTGTAAGCCGTGTGCCCCTTTTCCCTCGCGGAACAGACGCATGAACGCGATATTCACGCCGCGGTCGCTGAGGATCTTTGAGATATGCGCCACCACGCCGGGCTTGTCCTTCTGCACCACGATGAGGGCATTGTACTCGCCGGTAAAGTCCACCTCCACGCCGTTGATCCGCACGATGCGCACCTTGCCGCCGCCCAGCGATTCACCGCGCACGGTCATTACCTGACCGGCCGCATTCTCCATGCGGATATCCACCGTGTTGGGGTGGATGTCGGTCTCCACCTCATTGGGGGTGAAGCTGTAGCCAAGGCCGCGGTCGGTGGCAATGGCAAAGGAATCCCGGATGCGGGTATCATCGGCCGAAAAAGCCCATGATGCCGCCCAGCAGGGCGCGGTCGGTACCGTGGCCGTGGTAGGTCTTGGCAAAGGAACCGTAGAGGGTAAAGTCCGCCCGCTTCAGCGGCGGGGCGATCATCTTCTGTGCCAGAAAGGCGATGATCTCCGCGCCTGCGGTGTGGGAGCTGGAAGGGCCGATCATGTTCGGGCCCAGAACATCAAAAACACTGATAAATGCCATGGGGTGTCACTCCTGTCAGGTCAAGAACCGCGCCGCGCATCAGACGCTTGCGCTGCTCTTGTTGATGAACTTCTGGTAGATGGTCTCCACGATCACGCCGATGGCGTTGTCGCCGGAGACGTTGCAGGCAGTGCCGAAGGAATCCTGAGTGATGTACAGAGCCACCATGATGGCGCAGATGGGGCCATTGGGGATCACCGGCCTCAGCGCCAAAGATCATGTACAGGAAGGGCAGAGCGGTCATGATAGAGCCGCCGGGAGCACCGGGAGAAGCCACCATGGCAACGCCCAGCGTCATGATGAAGGGCACCACGGTAGCAAGGCTGATGGGCAGCTGGTTCATCAGGCAGACGGCAGTTGCGCAGGCAGTAATGGTGATCATGGAGCCTGCCATGTGGATTTTGGCGCACAGAGGCACCACGAAGTTGCGGATCTGCTCGCTCACGCCGTCAGCCGCAGCGCACTGCAGGTTGACCGGGATGGTGGCTGCAGAGGACTGCGTGCCCAGAGCGGTGGTGTAGCCGGGGATCTGGTTGCGGATCATCTTGAAGGGGCTATTGTGGCTCACAGCGCCTGCAACGCAGAACTGCAGGAAGATGCAGACCAGATGCATGATGATGACCACCAGGAACACCTTCCACAGGATGCCCAGAATGGCGTAGGTCTTGCCGGACTTGGTCATGTCGATGAAGGTACCGCAGACGTACAGGGGCAGCAGCGGGATGATGACGCTGTGCAGCACCTGATCGATGATGCCGGAGAAGTCCTTCATGCCATTATAAAGTGTATCACCGATGGTCTTGCCGCGCAAGGTGGACATGCACAGGCCCAGCACGAAGGCCAGCACCACGGCAGACAGGGTGTCCAGCAGCGGAGGGATGGAGATGGAGATGTAGCTGACCAGAGAGTTGTCAGCCGTGGCGGCGATCTGTTCCAGAGCGCCTTCGCTCATGAAGCTGGGGAACAGGTTTGCGGACACCAGATAGGATGCCGAGCCTGCGATCAGGGTGGAGCCGTAGGCCAGAGCCACCGTGATGAGCAGCAGCTTGCCTGCGCCGCTCTTCAGGTCGGCAATGCCCATGGTGACGTAGGCCACGATCATCAGCGGGATGATGAACTTCAGGAACGAGCTGAAGATGCTGGATGCCGTGACGACGACCCGGCAGAACCACACCGGGAAGAACTGGCCGATGATGATGCCCAGCACGATGGCGATGAGCAGCTTCGGCAGCAGTCCGAGCTTGAATTTTTCTTTTCCATAAGAATAAAATCCTCCTTTTCCTATCCTGACCTTTGTGCGGCACCTGACAGCGCTCTCTCCGCCGCAGCCCGCACGGCCAGCCTTTCACGAAACGTCAAATTTTTCACTTGACGTGTTGACACATTTAGTTTAACATAGACATACACATGATTCAAATTCATAAAAATAAAGTTATGGTTTAAAAATCTTAATAGCAAAGGAGCTTTGCCATGGAAGTGCGCCAGCTGAACACCCTGATCCGTGCCGCCCAGTTCCAGAGCTTTTCCAAGGCAGCGGAAAGTCTGGGCTATTCCCAGTCTGCCGTTACCGTGCAGATCAAAGGCGCTGGAAGAAGAGCTGGGCGTGCGCCTGTTCGACCGCATGGGCAAGCGGGTGATCCTGACCGCACAGGGCCAGTGCTTGTTGAAGAGTTTGGGAGCATGCCCACCAGACGGTGGAGCCGCCAGCGATCGCAGCGGTGACACAGGCCAGATACAGCGGGCTGAGTTCGCCGATGCCGGGCATTGGCAGAAATGATGCCGGCGGCCATGGTCATTGCGACGGTAGAGCAGAACCGACCGAGATGCGGACCAGCGCAGCCACAATGAAGGCCACCAGAACCAACGGCAGACTTGCGCTTGCCACGGCGTTGCCGATGACATCGCCCAGACCGGAATTCTGGAGCATGTAGCGGAGCACACCACCACAGGCAGTGACCAGCAGGATCATACCAGTAGGCTCAAGGGACTTGGTCATGATTTTTCGAGCTGTGCATTGGAGTAGCCATGACGGGTACCCAGCAGATACATCGCAGCAATGGTCGCCAGCAGCAGTGCCATGAAGGGCTCGCCAAGGAAGGCCAGAACCGGCTGGATCCCTGCCAGAGCGGGCACCACTTTTGCCACAGAGTTTGCAATGATGAGGACCAGCGGGATCAGAATGATGCCCACGATGGTGCCGAACTTGGGCAGCTTGCTCTCGTCGATGATGTCCTCCTGCTGTGCAACGTGCTCCGGCACCTCGATCATATACTTTTTGCCGCAGAGCGAACCCCAGATGGGGCCGGCGACGATCATCGCAAAGATACCGCAGAAGATGCCGATGAGGATGACCCAGCCAAGGTCAACACCCAGCATGCTGGCCACCAGAACGGGGCCCGGCGTGGGAGGGATGAAGGCGTGGCCGACAGCCAGACCTGCCAGCAGGGGGATAACATAGTACAGGACCGAGCGCTTCGTGCGCTTTGCCAGCGAGAAGGCCAGCGGGATGAGGATGATCAGACCCGCATCAAAGAAGACGGGCATTGGCCAATGACCAGACCCGTGATGCCCAATGCCCACGCGGCTTTTTCATCGCCGAATTTGCGTACCATGGTCACTGCCAATGTCTGCGCACCGCCGGATTCCTCCAGAATCGCACCGAACATGGAACCAAGACCGACCAGAAGGGCAATGCCTTTTAAGGTGTTTCCAATGCCATCATACGGAACCGATGATGTCGGCCAGCGGCATACCGGCCATCAGACCGATGCCCACAGCACCGATCAGAATGGAGATCATCGCGTGAACCTTGAACTTGATGATAAGAATAAGCAACAGGATCAAGCCCTGCCACGGCAGCAAATACCAGCCGCGCAGCATCGGGAGTAGCAACAGCAGTCATAAGACGTTCCTCCATTTTTATGTTTTTTTGGCTGCACTTTCCTAAGCCGTTCAGAAAAATCACGCTGGACAGTTGATCTTCAAAACAGCATTTTCGTTTTTACACGGAGTTTTTTACTCCATATAAGCGCCCTTCATGGGGCTGACAGCGTGCTGAGAGTAGAGTTTCAGCAGACCCTTGGTGTACTTGGGAGCCTTGGGCTTCCAGTTGGCGCGGCGCTCGGCCAGGATGGCATCCATCTCTTCGGGGGTCTTTGCCTCGCCGTTCACGCCCACGATGGCCAGCTGGCGGTTCTGCACATCGATCTGGATCAGGTCGTCCGGCTCCACCAGTGCGATGGGGCCGCCCACCGCAGCCTCCGGGCTGACATGGCCGATGACCGGGCCGCGGCTTGCACCGGAGAAGCGGCCGTCGGTGATCAGCGCTACGCTGGAAGCCAGCTTCGGGTCGGCGCAGATGGCTTCGCCCGTGTAGAACATCTCGGGCATACCGCTGCCACGGGGGCCCTCGTACCGGATGAAGATGGCGTCACCGGGCTTCACCTCACCGTGCAGTACAGCGGAGATGCACTCCTCCTCACTGTCGTAGGGCTTGGCGCGCAGGGTGGCATTAAACATATTCTTGGGGCAGGCGGTGTGCTTGATGACGCAGCCCTCCGGGGCAAGATTGCCCTTCAGGATGGCGATGCTGCCGTCGGTGCCCTTGGCGTTGTTGAAGCTGTGGATGATATCCTCCCGGCTGACCGGGCGGGCAAAACCGGCGGTTTCTTTTCGGCCAGAATGGCATCGCAGTGCTCGTAGAAGCCGTTCTTCTTCAGGTCCTCCAGGTTTTCGCCCAGCGTCTTGCCGGTGACAGTCATCACGTCCAGATGCAGCATGGACTTGATCTCTTCCATCACGCGGGGCACGCCGCCGGCATAGTAGAAATACTGGGCGGGCCAGTCGCCGGAGGGACGGATGTTCAGCAGGTAGTGTGCACCGCGGTGCATCCGGTCAAAGGTGTCGGCGTCGATCTCAATGCCGAACTCGTGGGCGATGGCGGGCAGGTGCATGGTGGCGTTGGTGGAACCGGAAATAGCAGCGTGCACCATGATGGCGTTTTCAAAGCTTTTCTTGGTCACGATGTCCTTGGCGGTGATGCCTTTCTTGACCAGCTCCATCAGTTGCTTGCCGGCATCGTAAGCAGCCTGTTTCAGCTCCGGAGCCGTGGCGGGCATCAGGGCGGTGCCCGGCAGCATCAGGCCCAGTGCCTCGGCCATGATCTGCATCGTAGAGGCAGTTCCCATAAAGGAGCAGGCACCGCAGCTGGGGCAGGCGTTGTGCTTGTAGTAATCCAACTGGCTGTTGGGGATAACGCCGGTCTTTTCCCATGCGTCAAACTTGCCGATCTGCTCCAGCGTCAGCAGCTCGTTGATGGCACAGGCGGGGTCGTTGACCACGTACTTCTTGGGCAGGGTGTGGGCTTCCATCACACCGCCGGTGACCACGATGGCACTCATCTCTTTCAGGCGGCCAATGCTCATCAGCATGGCGGGCATGGACTTGTCGCAGCTGGCAATGAACACACCGCCGTCGTACACGGTGGCGTTGGCCTGAGCTTCCACCAGATTCACGATGGCGTCACGGTGGGGCAGGGAGTAGTTGATGCCGTCGTGTCCCTGTGCGATACCGTCGCACAGATCGGTAGCAAAATAGCGGGCAGCGGGGGCAGTTCCAGCGTCAGTGCGCCCAGCCGCTCGATAAAGCGGCGGGTGACCGGGGAGACCGGCTCTTCCGGGCGCACCGAGCGGGAGAACAGCAGCCGCACCCGGCGGGCAAGGCCGGTCTCTTCGATGGCAGCCAGCAGTTCGGTGCTCCACTGTTCCGGGATGGCTTCAAAGTTCTGGAAGTAGACCGTGTTGCCGTTGGCGTTCAGGGGCGAGTTATAGTGGTTGAGCAGAAAATCCCATGATTTATCGTTCATCATGGCGCAGTTCGCCACCACGAGGGGGCGGTTTACCAGTGCGCTGTGCAGATAGAGGTAGCGGGCGATCTGCTCTTTGCCGGTGCCCGGCTCGCCGCAGATGAACAGGGGCTGGCGCACGGCAGCAAGGGCGTTGATCTCGGCGTCCTGCGTGCCCATGGCACCGCTCAGGCTGTAAAAGCTGTTGGAGAAAAGATACTCGCACTCGCCTTTGTTCAGCGACCGCAGCCCCGGGCGGCTGGAATGCAGCGGGATGCGGGAGGGCACGCAGTAGAACAGATACCGCTGCACATTGTTCATCAGCAGCACCTGTGCTGTGATGCTGTACAGCTGGCTACGCTCGGTGTAATAGAACTTTAAGCTGCCCGTGGCGGGGATCTCCCGCAGATGGGTCTGCAAACAGCGGTGCAGCTCCGGGGAGATGTCCTTCATATTGTTATAGTACAGGCTGCCGTCCGGCTCCATCACCACCACCCTGCCGCCCTGCTCCTGCGTGATGCTGCGCAGAAACAGGTTCTCCTGCCGCAGCTGGCCGAACCATGTGCTGATGTTCACCGCCTGATCGATGGCGCTGTGCAGGCTTTCGATGCCGGAGGTGATCAGGAAGGCGTCAAAGCCCATCTCCCGGGCAATGGTGTGGGTGACCATATCACAGACCACCATCCGGTAGCCGCCCTGCTTGAGCCGCTCCAAGGTGTGGCGCACCTCCTCGGCGCTGCGGACGGTGCGGATGTCCAGATCAAAGTTCAGCAGGCTGCAAAGGGTGTGGGCGGGCTCGGTGATGCTGGGAAAGCCCACGATGGCGTACAGGCTGGTGTAGTTCTCTGCCAGTTTCATGGTGCGCAGCACATCATACACCGAAATATGGATATCCACCACCGGCAGGTCGGTCACCTGCCGGATCAGGGTGGCGGTGCCGCCGCGGGAGATGATGCAGTCGTAGCTGTTGGGCGTCATGCGCTGCACGATGGCCTGTCCCTCTTCCAGATCGCCGGTGTACACCTCCAGCTCAACGTTGGGGTAGGCCTGCGCCGCCTGCTCCATGGCGGTGCGCATTCCGTCGTAGGGGGCAATGCCCAGAATGCGGGTGTGAGTTTCGACCATAAAACGTCCCTCCATGTTTCTCTTTGAAACTATTATAAACGGTCTGGTTCAAAAAAGAAAACAGAATATGGTTTCAAAATAGAACGTTTTTCACAACAAAACAAAAAGAAAATTGAAAACGTGCTAAAATGAAACGCTTTTCCCCCTTGCGCGGGGTGCAATCCCCGCCGGATACGGCATAATGAAAGCACAAAAACAAGTGAGGGGGCACGAACGAATGCTTCGCCTGCTGATGATTGCAGATGATTTTACTGGTGCACTGGATACGGGCGTACAGCTTGCGGCACACGGCATCCCCACGCAGGTCGTGGTGGGGCAGGCAGACCTTTCCGCGTGCAGCAGCACCGTGCTGGTGGTGGATACCGAGACGCGGCATCTGCCCGCCGCAAAGGCTGCCAAGGCTGTTGAAGAGCTGACCCGCAGCGCGGTGGAAAACGGCGTGGGCTGCATCTATAAAAAGACGGATTCTGCCCTGCGCGGCAACATCGGCGCAGAGCTTGCCGCCCTGCTCAAGGCAAGCGGCGCACGCAATTTACCCTTTCTGCCGGCCTTCCCGCAGATCGGACGCACCACCGAAAAGGGCGTCCACTACATCAACGGCGTGCCGGTGAACGAAAGCCCCTTCGGCATCGACCTTCTTCGAGCCGGTGCGCTGTGCCGAGGTGACAAAGCTGATCCATTTGCAGACCGATGTCCCCGCACAGAGCCTGCAGCCCCGGCGAGACGGCAGCGGACAAGACCGGCATTCTGGTGTATGACGCCGCCACCGCCGCAGACCTGAAGCCGCCGGGACAGCAGCTGTTCCAGAATGGAACACCCCCGGTGCTGGCAGGCTGCGCAGGCTTTGCCGCCTTTCTGCCGGAGCTGCTGGGGCTTTCGGACGGCAGCGTGGTCGAGACCCCGCAGCTGGATCCCCGGCTGCTGGTGCTCTGCGGCAGCGTGAACCCCATCACCCTGCGGCAGATGGACACCGCCGAAAAAGGCAGGCTTTACCCGCCTGCGGCTGACCCCCGGCAGAAGCTGGAGCCCGGCTACTGGGCAAGCGCCGACGGCAAGGCTGCGCTGGCAGAAATCGAACAGATGCTGGCAGCAAACCCCCCACTGCATCATCGAGACCAACGACGCCGGGGGCAACCAGCTCACCGCCGACTATGCCGCCGCCCGCGGCATCGACTTGGACGGCCTGCGGGTGGGCATTTCCGGCAGCGTCGGGCAGATGTTCGGGGCGCTGTTCGGCAGCGAAGCATCTGGGTACGCTGCTGCTCACCGGCGGCGACACCCTGCTGCAATGTATGAACAGCGTGGGCGCACGGGAGCTGGAACCGGTATGCGAGCTGGAAAGCGGCATCGTGCTGGCGCGGTTCACCTATCAGGGACGCACCCGCTACGTCATTACCAAGTCCGGCGGCTTTGGGCAGGAGGATCTGCTGGTGGAGCTGGCAGACCGCATTGCAAAGCATTGAAAATGGAAGCAGACAGCCCTTTGCGGCTGGAACAGAAGATAAATGTAACAGAAGGAGAACGACCATGACCTATGCAAAACTGCCCGGCCTGACTTGGGACGGCACTGTGTACGAGAACGAGGAGATGGGCACGCTGGAAGCCCTGCTGCCCACCGGCGGCTGGCCCACCGCCACGCACCCGCTATGGTGGAGCTGCCCAACGGTGACCTGCTCTGCTGCTGGTTCGCCGGTACTTATGAGGGCAGCGCAGATGTGCACATCATCTGCTCGGTGCTGCCGCATGACGGTACCAAGTGGCTGGAGCCGGTGGATATCTCCGGCGACCCCACCCGCAGCGAGCAGAACCCCTCGCTGTTCTACGGCCCGGACAACGCCGTGTGGGCGATGTACACCGCCCAGCTGGACCGCGTAGAGGGTAAGGACAATATGCAGTTCACCGCTGTGGTGCGCTGCCAGAAGAGCACCGACGGCGGCAAAACATGGGGCGACTACACCACCGTGTTCCCGGAGGAGGGCACGTTCTGCCGCCAGCCCATTCAGGTGCTGTCCAACGGCCGCTGGATCTTTGCCAACTGGCTGTGCACCGACTCTGCCGAGGGTCTGTCCGGCGACCCCACCGCCTTCCGCATCTCGGACGATGAGGGCAAGACTTGGCGCATGGTCATGATGCCCGGCAGCAACGGCCACGTCCACGCCAATGTCATCGAGCTGGAGCCGGGGCATCTGGTGGCGTTTATGCGCAACCGCGAGGCCTACCGCATCCACCGCAGCGAGTCCTTTGACTGGGGCGAAACTTGGACGGTGCCCGCACCCACGCCGCTGCCCAACAACAACTCCAGCATCAGCGCGGTCAAGCTGCAGAGCGGCCGCATCGCCATTGCCTACAACCCCACCTGCACCCCCAACCCCGTGCCCGGCAAGGCTGCATGGCCCGGCCTGCGCTGCCCGGTGGCGGTGGCGCTTTCGGAGGACGGCGGCCTGACCTTCCCCATCATCCGCTGGATGGAGCGCGGCGAGGGCTACATGGGCGATGAGAACAAGACCAACAACAAGCAGTACGAGTACCCCTACCTGATGCAGGGACGGGACGGCATGCTGCATCTGGCCTACGCTGCCCGCACCCGGCAGGGCATCAAGTATGTCCGCTTCTCGGAGCAGGACGTGCTGGGCGCAAAGCGGGAGACCGTGGGTCTGTATAACCCCACCGCAGCGCAGAGCCGCTGAAAAAGCTTTTCGAAGTTTCATCCTTTATTTATAGAGCAAAGCATCATTCAGGAGGTTGATCAGTATGCTGACCCAGTACAATCTTAAAATGCCGCACGCAGTTTACGGCGGCGAGAACGCCATGGACAATATCACCGCCATCATCAAGGCGCGCGGCGCAAAAAAAGGTAGCGATGTTCACCGATAAGGGCATTGAGGGCGCTGGCCTGTTTGCCCTGCCGGAAGAAGCTGTCAAAGCCTCCGGCGCAGAGTACTATGTGCTGGACGAGCTGCCCCGGAGCCCAGCTACATGGCTGTGCAGAAGCTGGTGGACGAGTTCAAGGTCTCCGGTGCAGACCTGATCGTGGCTTGCGGCGGCGGCTCCGTGATGGACGCTGCCAAGCTGGCAAGCGTGCTGGTGACCGACGCCTACGGTGTGAAGGAGCTGCTGGACAACCCCGGCATGGCACAGAAGTGCGTGCCCATCGTGCTGATCCCCACTACCGCAGGCACCGGTTCTGAGGCCACGCCCAACGCCATCGTGGCCGTGCCGGAGAAGCAGCTGAAGGTGGGCATCGTGAACACCAACATGATCGCGGATTACGTCATTTTGGACGCCCGCATGATCAAGAACCTGCCCCGCAAGATCGCAGCCGCTACCGGCGTGGATGCGCTGGCACACTGCATCGAGTGCTTTACCAGCAACAAGGCCAACCCCTTCAGCGATCTGTACGCACTGGAAGGCTTGGACATGATCCTGAACAACATCGAAAAAAGCCTGCGATGACCCCGAGGCCATGGCAGAGAAGAACCGGATGCAGATCGCAGCCTACTACGGCGGTCTGGCCATCACCGCTTCCGGCACCACCGCTGTGCACGCACTGAGCTACCCGCTGGGCGGCAAGTACCACATTGCACACGGCGTGTCCAACGCCATCCTGCTGGCACCGGTCATGCGCTTCAACAGCGAGCACCCTGCCGTGCGCGAGCGTCTGGCTGCCGCCTACGACCGCTGCTGCCACGAGGAAAAGACCTGCACCACCGTGGAGGAAAAGACTGCATGGATGATCGCCCGTCTGGAGCACATCGTCAAGCATCTGGACATCCCCACCAGCCTCAAGGAGTTTGGCGTGCCTGCCGAGGATCTGGAAGGTCTGGTCAACGCCGGTATGCAGGTACAGCGCCTGCTGGTGAACAATATGCGCCCCGTTACCGCCGACGACGCACGCAAGCTGTATCAGGAAATCATGTAACAGAAAAGGAGTAAAGACTTATGAAGACCAGCGATATCAAGGGCATCAGCCCTCCCGTAATCACCCCCATGAATAACGACCCCTGAGCAGACGGTCAACCATCAGGCTCTGCGCGAGCAGGTGGAGCGCCTGCTGGCAGGCGGCGTGCACGGCATCTTTCCCCATGGGCACCAACGGCGAAGCCTACACCCTGTCCTTCCAGGAGAAGGAAGAGCTTGCCACTGTCATCGATCAGGTAAAGGGCCGCGTACCGGTCTACGCAGGCACCGGCTGCATCACCACCGCCGAGACCATCCGCCTGAGCAAGCGTGCCGAGGAGCTGGGCGCAGATGCACTGTCCATCATCACCCCCAGCTTTGCACTGGCCTCCCAGAAGGAGCTGTACGACCACTACACCGCCGTGGCAAAGGCTGTCAACCTGCCCATCATCCTGTACAACATCCCCGCCCGCACCGGCAACAAGCTGCTGCCCGAGACCGTGCAGGCACTGTGCCGTGACGTGGAGAACATCGTGGGCGTAAAGGATTCCAGCGGCGATATCGAGAACCTGAAGGCCTACATCCGCCTGACCCGTGAGCTGGATAAAGGAAGTTGCCATTCTGGCCGGTAACGACGGCGCCATCCTGACCTGCCTGAAAGAGGGCGGCGCAGGCGGCATTGCAGGCCGTGCCAACATCTGGCCGGAGACCGTTGCCAAGATCTACGATTGCTTCAAGGCCGGGGATCTGGAGGGCGCACAGGCTGCACAGGACGCCATTGCCATCCTGCAGCAGACCTTCAAATACGGCAACCCCAACACGATCGTCAAGACCGCCGTTGCCCTGCAGGGTCACCCCTGTGGGCAAGTGCCGCGCACCCTTCAACTATGTGCCGGAAGAGGGCATGGAGGCCATCAAGAAGGTTCTGGCAGAGAACGAGGCCAAGGGTCTGCACTGAAACGCGCTGAAGCAAGGAGAAGGCTGCTATGAATAAACCCATTGTCGGTATTACCATGGGCGATCCCGCCGGTTCCGGCCCGGAGATCACCATCAAGGCTCTGGCTGACCCGGAGCAGTACAGCTACTGCCGCCCCATCGTTGTGGGCGATGTGAAGGTGATGGAGCAGGCCAAAAAGTTCGTTGGCCGCGAGGACATCGTCATCCACCGCTGCGAGAAGGTGTCGGATGCCCTGTTCACCCCCGGCACCATCGACGTGCTGCATCTGGATCTGATCGAGGACATCAGCAAGTTCGAGATGGCAAAGGTCAGCGTAGAGGGCGGAAACGCCGCCTTCCAGTGCGTGAAAAAGGTCATTGAACTTGCCATGGCGGGTGAGGTGGATGCCACCTGTACCAACGCCCTGAACAAGGAAGCCATGAACAAGGCACTGGAATACTACCACGGCGAAAAGTCGGACGGCTACACCCACTTTGACGGCCACACCGAGATCTACGCTACCTACACCCACACCAAAAAGTACACCATGATGCTGGCACATCACGACCTGCGCGTGGTGCACGTTTCCACCCACGTTTCCCTGCGGGAAGCCTGCGACCGGGTCAAGAAGGATCGCGTGCTGGAGGTCATCGAGATCGCCAACAAGGCCTGCAAGGATATGGGCATCGAGAATCCCCGCATCGCCGTGGCAGGTCTGAACCCCCACTGTGGTGAGAACGGTCTGTTCGGCCGGGAGGAGATCGAGGAGATCACCCCGCCATTGAGGCTGCCAAGGCCGAGGGCATTACCGGCGTCGTGGGCCCCTGCCCGCCGGACAGCGTGTTCTCGCAGGCCATCGGCGGCTGGTACGACATTGTGGTGTGTATGTACCACGATCAGGGTCATATCCCCCTCAAGACCGTGGGCTTTGTCTACGACCGCGAAAAGCAGGAGTGGAAGGCCGTGGAGGGCGTCAACGTGACGCTGGGTCTGCCCATCATCCGCTCCTCCGTGGACCACGGCACCGGCTTCGGCCATGCCGGCGACGGCCACGCCAATGAGCTGAGCCTGGTCAACGCCATCAAGTATGCGGTCAAAATGACCGGCCGCGCCAACTAAGTTATCCTCATCCCAACCAATTCTTCATTTTCTTCCAGAGAGAGCCGCTGCCCCGTACGGTGCGGCGGCTTAATTTTTGGTTTTGTTCGAGTTTCAAAAAAAATGAACAAATCAGCCGAAAAACAATATGTTTACACATTTTGAACAAATTCTGAATATGTTTCAAAAAAAGAACGCAACGAGCCAAAAAATGATCGGAAAACTATATACTTTTAATCAAGAAAGCCGCATTGGAATTGTGCAAAGGGTCGGGCTCTTGCGCAACAGGTACTGCGGACACAAAAAAGGAGGAAACGTTCTATGACACTTCCCATGATCATTGCTCTGGCAGTGACTGTCCTCATGATCATCCTGATCATGGTGGATAAACTGCCCTTCGGTGCACCCCCGCTGCTGGCGCTGCTGCTGCTGGTGGTGTTCGGCGTTACCGACATCAAGACCGCCTTCGGCGGTTTCGCAAACCCCACCATCGTCATGCTGGCATCCTTCATGGCCATCATCGCGGCCCTGCAGAAGACCAGCTTCATCGTCAAGTTCAAGCAGACCATGTTCAACATGGCCAGCAAGGGCGGCTTTAAGGCATACGTCCTGCTGATCCTCATCGTTATGCTGGGCTGCAGCCTGTTCGGCACCGGTTCCACCGCCTACTATGTGCTGGTCATCGGCCTGCTGTCCACTCTGCCCTACTCCAAGCAGCTGCCCCCGTCCAGGGTGCTGATGCCTGCGGGCTTTGCAGCAAACCATCCGCTGCTGCCCTTCAACACCGCTCTGCAGTACGGCATCGTCATCGCCGTTCTGGAAAGCGCAGGCGTTGCGGCAAACGTCAATCTGGTCAAGTTCTCTCTGGTCAACCTGTGCCTGTCCATCGGCTTCCTGGTGTGGTGCATCCTGGCCTACAAGATCATGCCTGACCACCCCATTGCCGAGGCCAAGGAAGAGGCTCTCCACGCCGGTGAGCAGAAGGTCGCTCTGACCAAGAATCAGGAGCTCATCACCTACTTCAGCTTTGTGCTCGCCGTTGTGGGCATGATCCTGCAGAGCAAGATCGGTGACGCAGGCTACGCCATCACCGGTCTGGCCGTGGGCATCATCCTGATCTCCGGCGTCATGGACTTCAACGAGATCCGCAACTCCATCAGCGCACCCATCATCCTGATGTCCGCAGGCGTCATCGGCATTGCCGATGCTCTGGGCAACACCGGCCTGACCAGTCTGGTGGGCGAGACCGTTGCCAAGATGCTGGGCACCAACGTCAACCCCTTCGTGCTGATCTTCGCTTTCTGCATCCTGACCAGTGTGCTGGCAACCCTGACCGGTTCCACCATCGGCACCGTGTACGTCTTTGCTCCCATGGCCATTGCCACCTGCGTCAATCTGGGTCTGGACCCCACCGCAGCCGCTGCCGCTATCGTGGTCTCCGGCTGGTGCGGACACTTCCTGCCCATTGACGGTATGCCCGCCATGATTATGGGCGCCGGCGACTACAAGATCACCGAGTTCTGGAAGTTCACCATTCCGCAGTACTTCATCCGTCTGCTGGCGCTGACGGTGGGTGCTGTGCTGATCTTCCCCATGAAGTAACAGGAGAAACACAAAATGAAAAACACGTTTGAGCTGGAGCACGTCGGCATCAACACCGACAACGCAGGCGAGGCCGAGCAGCTGGCGCTGCTGCTGTGCAAGCTGTTCAACTTGGAGCCCCGCCACGGACAGAAGTCCGAGTTTGCCGGTAACTATTTCGAGTGCATGAAGAGCCCCTTTCTGGGCAAGAACGGCCACATCGCAATGCGCACCCCCCGACCTGAAGGCTGCGATGGAGGAGCTGGAGGAAAATGGCTTCCGCTTCCGCATGGAGACTGCCGCCTATTTTGAGGACGGCCGCATCAAGAATGTGTATCTTGAGGGCGAGTACGGCGGTTTTGCCATCCACATCATGCAGAAATAACGCCAACTGACCGATCTTGTGCAGAACCGGGGATGGAGCGATCCGTTCCCGGTTCTGTGGGTTCACGCCCCGCGAAAATTCAGAGGAGAAAAATTATGCTGGTTCCTGTATTGTTTTTTTATCGTCGGTCTGCTGTTCCTGATCAAGGGCGGCGACTGGTTTGTGGACGGGGCGTCCGCACTGGCCCGCCGCTTTCACCTGCCGGAGCTGCTCATCGGTGCAACGGTGGTGTCCATCGGCACCACCCTACCGGAGGTCATGGTGTCCACCATGTCCGCTGTCTCCGGCCATGGTGAGATCGCCTACGGCAACGCCATCGGCTCGGTCATCTGCAACTCTGCCCTGATCGCCGCCATCACCATCGCCGTCCGTCCGGGCAAGGTAGACCCCAAGACCCTGCGGGTGCCGGTAGCCTTCTTCTTTGCAGCAGCCGCCATCTACTGCGTGGCTGCCTACGCCATGGGCGAATTCACCCGCCCGCTGGGCTTTGTGATGCTGGCCATGTTCGTGGCCTACATGGTGGCAAACGTATTGCAGATGAAAAAAAGCCCCTGCCGCCGCCGAAGCGGAGGCCGAGGCCGAAAATGCCGGGGAGGAAATGTCCCTTGCCAAAACACTGGTGCTGCTGGTGCTGGGCGCTGTGCTGATCGCACTGGGCGCAAACCTGCTGGTGGATAACGGCACCCTCATCGCACAGGCACTGGGCGTGCCGGAGTCGGTCATCGCGCTGACCTTTGTGGCGCTGGGCACCTCTCTGCCGGAGCTGGTCACCGCCATCACCTCGCTGGTCAAGGGCTGCAGCGATTTGTCCCTTGGCAACATCGTGGGCGCAAACGTGTTCAATCTGGTGCTGGTCAGCGGCGTGTCCGTCACGCTGGCCCCCTTCACCGTGCCGCAGAGCTCTACTTTGTTCGGCATCAATTCCAGCCTTGTGCTGGAGATCCCGGTCATGCTGGCTGTCATGATGATCATGACCCTTGCATGAATGCGGCCTGTCCCGTGCCAGGGCATTATCCTGTTGTGCATCTACGCGCGGCCATCCAGTTTACCATGTGACATTCCCGGAGATGCCTGAAAGGGCATGCTATGCAGCAGCCTTTTTGTGGTTCTCTGGTTTTCAGCCCTTGCAGCCCTGCTCCCAGTCGCCGAAATCGTTGGCATCGGCGATCTTGGTGGCATCGAACTTTCCGCTCTCGTCCTTGGGGGCAACGGCGGGGCCGGCCTCTACGGGGTTGGCGTTCGGGGCTTCGGGGTCGTACACAGGGCGCTCTTCGGCGGTCTCCGGCTGGGTCTGGGGTGCGTTCTCAGCAGGGGCGGGTGCTTCCTCGGCAGCTTCTGCGGCGGCATCGGCAGCCTTTGCTTCTTCCTTGGCTTCGGCTTCCGCGTAGGCATCGGCGGTCTTTTCGGCCTCCTCGGCGTCCTTTTCGGCTTCCTCCGGGAACTCGACCTCAGCACCACGATGGCAGCGCCGGTGACGGCCACGGCAGCAGCCGTGCCAAGAATACGGAACAGAGTTTTCATACCAGAACCTCCTTGTTATAAAGAAACGTTAAGAGAACGTTACGACCTCTTCCAGGGGCTTTTCGGCGGGCTCCACCGACACGGCGGTCAGCACCGGGCCCTTTGCCCCGGTAGATGTTGTGGAACTTGTACCCCACCTTGGCGGTCACCCGCACCCATGCGCGCTGCTCCAGCGCCTTGTAGCCATCGTAGCTGCAGGGGAAGCCCACAAACTGGATGTCCTGCACGCAGCAGGTCATGGCAAAGCGGCCGGGCACAAAGCTGTTTTTGCCGGCGCGGTTGGTCTGGCAGACCTGTGCCAGAAAGCGCACCGTCTTGCCGGTGTACTTCTGGGGCTCGTCCTGACAATCCATGTACCAGATGCCGAAATCGTCATCCGGGATGTCGATGGGGGGCGTTGATATCAAAGGGCAGCGGGTCGGGGATATCATCGTAGGCTACGCTGCCGTCCTTGAACTCGTAGGCGATATCGCACTTGCGGGAGGCCTGCCGCACCAGCTTGTGCAGCTCCTGCCGGGCGTCGTCGTTGTTCACGGCTTCGGCGCGGTTGAACACGATCAGCTCGCTGCGGGCGATCTTGTCCAGCATCAGGCTGCGCATGGAGTTGTCGCGGGCGTAGGTCAGGGCGGTGGTGCCGTCGGCGGTGGCGATGCACTGGTACACCAGCCAGTTCTCGGGCAGGGCATCCGCCAAATCCTGCAGCAGCCACATGCCGTTGTACTCGATGACCACGCGGCCTGCGTCTGCCTTCCTTGCCCAGCTTTGCAAGGTTCTGGGGGTTCAGCTCGGACTTATCCTCCAGCACCTTCACGGTCACGCCGGGGAAGGCGAACTTCTTCTCGTTGTACTCCTCTTCGCCCTCCTCGCAGATCAGCAGCAGGGTCTTGTCGCCGGAGTCGAAATTGGGGTCTTCAAAGGTCTCCTGAATAAACTTGGTCTTGCCGCTTTCCAGAAAGCCCACAAACAGGTAGACCGGGATCTCTTTTGCCATAATAAATGGTTGCTCCTTTTTTGATAGGCGCCCCCTTGGGGGGAGCTGGCAATGCCGTCAGGCATTGACTGAAGGGCATCAGCAGCCGAACAGCTGGGCGATGGCGGTCTCGTTCAGCTTGGAGCCGATGACCACCAGCTTGCCGCCCACGTCTGCGCTGCGGCTGCGCACTTCCCACTCGCCGGGAACGTAGTCGAACTCCAGCCAGCCGTCTGCGCCGCCGTCCACGATGCCCTTGGAGCGGAGGATCATGCCGTAATTGCCGGTGTCCAGTTCGGTGAGGGCGTGCTCAATGTCGGCCTTGGAGAACTTCTTGGCCGTCTCGACGCCCCAGCTGGTGAAGACCTCATCGGCGTCATGGTCATGATGATGATGACCGCAGCAGCAATGACCCATGGTCGTGGTGATGCTCGTGCTCCTCGTGGTCGTGGTCATGCTCGTCATGGTCATGATGATGCTCATGATCGTCTTCATCATCGTCATCATCGTGGTCATGGTGATGGCCGCAGCAGCAATGCTCATCGTGATCGTGGTCATGATCGTCGTGGTGATGATCGTCGTGCTCATCCGTCATCATCATCGTCGTCATGGTCATGATGATGGCCGCAGCTGCACACACCGTTCTCATCGTAAGTGATGATGGTGATGCTCGTGCTCTTCTTCCTCGTCCTCGTGGGCGTGCTCTTCGTTGGCCTTGGCAGCCATGGCGATCAGCTCGGCCTTGAAGTCGTCCTTGGTGGACATGGCCTTCAGGATCTGCTCGCCGGTCAGGTGATCCCATGCGGTGGTCACGATGGTGGCGGTGGGGTTCTTTTCCGCAGCATTGCCACGGCAGCGGCGATCTTTTCCTCGCTGGCGGTCTGGGTGCGGCTGAGCAGGATGCAGCTTGCGTGGCTGATCTGGTCATCGTAGAACTCGCCGAAGTTCTTCATATACATCTTGACCTTGTTCACATCGGCCACAGTGACAAAGCTGTTCAGCTGGACGTCCAGATGCTCGGCCACGCCCTCCACGGCGCGGGTCACGTCGCTCAGCTTGCCAACGCCGGAGGGCTCGATCACGATGCGGTCCGGGTGGTACTGCTCCACCACCTGCTGCAGGGCGGCGCGGAAATCGCCCACCAGAGAGCAGCAGATGCAGCCTGCATTCAGTTCGTTGATCTGAATGCCGGACTTTCCTTGAGAAAAGCCGCCGTCGATGCCGATCTCGCCGAACTCGTTCTCGATCAGCACCACTTTCTGGCCTGCAAAGGACTCCTTGATGAGTTTTTTGATCAGAGTGGTTTTGCCGGCGCCAAGGAAGCCGGAGAAGATATCGATTTTAGTCATGTTCCAAATGCCTCTTTCTTTTTTATCGCAATATTCGCAATTGTTAGCGCAAAGGGCCGCAGAGTGCTGACCCATAAAAAATACTAGACCTCTATTATAACAAGGCTGTCAATGGGAAACCGGCCTTTTTCAAGAAAAAATTGTAACTTTTTTTGCAAATTGACGGTTTTGGGGAGAATGAACTCCCTCAGTCAAAACCTGACGGTTTTTTGGGGGGAGTTTTGCCGGAAACTGTACCGCCAAAGGCCCCATCTCAGAGGGGGCTGTCGCCGTAGGCGATTGCCTAAACCCTCCCCCGCATTGCATTCTTCCCCGCAGAATGATACAATAGCAGCAGCAAACCATCGCCGCCGGACGTTTTTCCGGCAAATGACAGAAAGAGGGCTTTTGTTATGAGTATGAACACAGTTCCCGAGCGTCTGTCTGGCTGCGCTGCGTGCCGCTATGAAGGCAAACGGCGTGGACGTCTATCTGATCCCGGTGGGCGACCCGCATTCCAGCGAGTATCTGCCCGACCACTACACCTCCCTGACCTACTTTTCCGGTTTCCACGGTGAGAACTCCAACTTTGTGGTCACCATGACCGAGAGCGCCGTCTGGGCAGACGGCCGGTATTTTGTGCAGGCAGAGAAAGAGATCGCCGGCACCGAGATCCAGCTGATGCGCATGGGCGAGCCGGGCGTGCCCACCGCCGAGGAATACTGCGGCAAGGTGCTGCCCGAGGGCGGCACGCTGGGTCTGTGCGGTCTGACCGCCAACTGTGCGCTGGTCAACAACCTGAAAAAAGGAGCTGGAACCCAAGCACGGCAGCATCAAGACCCTGTTCTTGGAGGACGAGCTGTGGGTGGAGGGCCGCCCTGCCCGCCCGGCTACCCCGGCATGGATCTTACCCAAGGAGTACGCAGGCTTCTCCCCGGCAGAAAAGCTGGAGCAGCTGCGCGGCAAAGCTGAAGGAGCAGGGCTGCACCGCCCAGCTGGTGGGCAAGCTGGATAATCTGGCTTGGCTTTTGAACCTGCGTGCCATGGATATCGAGTGCACCCCCTACGCCATGGCCTACTGCTACGTTACCCCCAACCGCGCCGTGCTGTTCATCGATCAGGCGCGGGTCACCCCGGAGGCTAAGGCAGAGCTGGAAGCCAACGGCGTAACGCTGGCCGACTACGACAGCATTCTGGACGTGATGGCTGCCGAGACCGAGCCGCAGACCGTGCTGGCAGAAAGCGCTACCGTGAACTACTCCGTGTATCAGGTGCTGGAAAATAACCCCGCCCTGACCGTGAAGGACGCCGCTGACCCCCTGCTGGCCATGAAGGGCGTGAAGAACGAGGTAGAGCTGGCACACCTGCGCGAGTGCCATCTGCGGGATGCCGTTGCCATGGTACGGTTCCAGATCGAGCTGGAGAACCGTCTGGCCGCCGGCGAAGAGCTGACTGAGCTGACCATCGACGAAATTCTGCACAAGTACCGCAGCGCGGACGACAAGTTCCTTGTGGAAAGCTTTTGGCACCATTGCAGCTTACGGCCCCAACGCCGCCATGATGCACTACCACGCCACCCCGGAGGATCACGCCGTTTTGCAGCGCAAGGGCTTTTTGCTGGTGGACAGCGGCGCAACCTACATGGACGGCACCACCGACATCACCCGCACCTATCCGCTGGGCGAGCTGACGGAGGACGAGCGCCTGTTCTACACCTGGACTTTACAGTGCCATATCGACATTGCCCGGGCTGTCTGGCTGGACTACTGCGACGGCCACATGCTGGACACCATCGCCCGTGAGCCGCTGTGGCGTCACCTCATCAACTACCGCTGCGGCACCGGCCACAGCGTCAGCTTTGTGGGCAACGTCCATGAGGGTCCCCACGCTTTGAACGGCCGCAACACCACCTTGATGCGCCCGGGCATGATCGTCACCGACGAGCCCGGCGTATACGAGGCCGGAGAGGTGGGAATCCGCATTGAAAACGAGATCGAGTGCTACCACAAGGCCGACAACCAGTACGGTACGTTCCTGGGCTTCCGTCCCATCACGTTCGTGCCCATTGCCACCTCCCCCGTCGTGCCCGGCGTGCTGGACAAGGAGCAGATTGCTTGGCTGAACGCCTACCACCGCGAGGTCTTCGAGCAGCTGGCACCCCGCCTGACCGAGGACGAGCGCGCATGGCTGGCCAAGAAGTGCGCCGCCATCGGCTGCTGAAAGCAGCTGCCGCTTGTGCGTTGAAGTGTAAACTGCTATAAAAATCCGAACGGTCTGAATCCTATATGGCACAGGGTTCAGACCGTTTTTTTGTAAAATATCTCTTTACGGTAAAACGTTCCTTGACATTATCGGTTTTATCCGATAAAATGTAGATAGAAAGATTCGGTGTGAGGATGTAAAAATGCGGGGATATGATGTTGACTTCTTCATAAGGGAGAATGGCGATTGCCCGGTAAAAGAGTTTTTGCTCTCCCTTGACAAAAGATGCGGGCAAAGCTTTTGGTGGAACTCGACCTGCTGGAAGAAAACGGTCCCCAGCTCAGAGAGCCCTATTCAAAGCATCTTGAGGACGGGATCTTTGAGCTTCGGGCAAAGCAGGGGTCGGACATCACGCGCGTGCTGTACTTCTTTTTTGTAGGAAAGAAAATCGTCCTTACAAACGGATTCACAAAGAAAACCCAGAAAACACCCCGCGCTGAGATAGCGACCGCGAAAAAATACCGTGCGGAATACATAGAGCGAAAGGAGAGTCTCTCATGAGTGATTTTAGAAAATTCCTTGATGAACAGCTTGAGGACCCGGAGTTCAAGGCTGAATGGGACGCTTTGCAGCCGGAACGCGCACTGGTTCAGGCCATGATCGATGCACGCAAACGCACCGGCATGACGCAGCAGCAGCTGGCAGAAAAACCGGCATCTCTCAATCCGACATCAGCAAATTCGAAACAGGCGGCGGCAACCCTTCCATCAAGACCTTGCAGCGTCTGGCGGCAGGCATGGGAATGATCCTTCAGGTTGAGTTCAAGCCTGTCACAAGCGCCCACTGAGCTGCGGACACATTTCCGTTTTGACAGACATTATTTTTGAAAATTGCGGTAGATCATCTACCCTGCAAAGGAAACCGAACCATGATCTTTCACATTGCGATCTGCAGCCCGGACGGGGCGCTGCGCAGCAGGCTGGAGCACCAGTGCATGGAGTTCTTTGCCCGGCGGGAGGATGCCTGCATCGTGGAGCAGCTGCAAAGCCCGGAAGCGCTTTTGCAGCAGGATGCCGCCGGGCTGCGGTACGAGCTGTACCTCATCGAGCTTGCGGCGGTAGCCCGGCCCGAAGGGCTTACGGCGGCGGCAGAGCTGCGCCGCCGGGGCCGCCGCGCGCCGCTGGCCTTTGTGGCACGCACCCCGGCCCACGCATACAGCGCCTACCGGGTGGACGCCATGCAGTATTTGTTGCAGCCGGTGCACCAGCCGGAAGTTTCTGCCCTGCTCAAGCGGGCGGTGGAGCCGGAATACGGCCCCACCCTTACCGTGACCACCGCAGACGGCGTGCGGGCGCTGGCCTATGCCGAAATTGAATATCTGGAATGCACCCACCATATCGTGCACTTCCACCTGACCACCGGGGAGGATGTGGCTTCCCTCTCGCTGCGGGTGCCCTTTTCCGCCGTGGCGCAGCCGCTATTGGCGGACGGACGCTTTGTGCAGCCGCACCGCTCCTATGTGGTCAATCTGGAAGCAGTGCAGCTGCTTCCCCCGGCGAGGTACGGATGCGCAGCGGGCACGCATTCCCATCCCCCGCGGACGGGAAACCGCCGTCCGGGAAGCCTTCTGCGCCCGGTTGGGATAAAAGAAAAAGCCGCTGCACAGCGTTTGTGCGGCGGTTTTTTTTTGCTTGACGATATAATTGCCTTTTCACGGGAAAGGCCGTAAAGGCAAACGGCATTTGCGGTCGTTCAAAGCGTCCCGGCTGTAAATGGCTTATTCTGTCTTATCCCGGGGCTTTTGCGGCGGGCGTGCTTTTTGGGCTTTCGCCGGGGCTTTTTGGGGAGGGCTCGGGCTGGACAGAGGCATCGTTCAGGCGGGACACGGCATCCAGCAAAGCGCCCTGCAGGCTGTCCGAGGGCACACCGCTTTCTCCGAAAAGGCGAACAGGAATTTGTAGATCTGGGGCTGCAGCTCCTCGTACAGTCCAAGGCGGGTGTACACCTCCTTGAACAGCTGAAAGACCTGCGTTTTATTCTCCACGATCCCGCGCAGGTCGATCTGGGTGTGGCAGATGCTTTTGGGGTTCTGGATATAGTGATACCCGGCATCGGGGATGGAAACGAACACCTCCGCGTGTTCGAGATACCCCATGTTGAAGAGCAGATCCTCCGCCCAATGGACATCGGGCGCAAAGCCAAGCTGGTTTTCCGCGATGATCTCCCGGCGGTAGAGTTTGTTCCACAGCACGCCGTAGTAAAAGGAGGCGGGCTGCTGCATCAGGCGGCGGGCGTAGTCCTCCCGGCTGTAAACGCCCTGCGGCAGAAAGCCGTATTTGTGCACCTCGGTCTTGGGCGCTTCCGGCTCGATGCCCAGCGATTCCTGCAATGTTTCCAGCGCGTGCCCGGTCTTGCTGGAGTTGGAGGGATCACCATCCAGTACGGGGCGATCACTAGATCCGCGCTGTGCTGCAAGGCGGCCTGCACAAGGTTCTGGGTGTAATCGGGGTCCAGAAGGTCATCACTGTCCACAAACTGGATATAGTCGCCGTGTGCAAGGACAAGCCCGGCATTCCGCGTGCAGGAAACGCCCTCGTTTTCCTTGTCCACCACCACAATGCGTGGATCCTTTGCCCGGAACTGCTCGCAGATGGCAAGGCTGTCGTCCGTAGAGCCATCGTTCAGCACGATGATCTCCAGCTCCTGATAGGTCTGGCCGCAAATACTTTCCAGACAGCGGGAAAGCCCCTTCTGGGCGTTGTACACGGGCACGATGATGCTGACGAGCGGATTCGTCATGACAGGGCCTCCTTTTTTACGACAGGATTTGAGTATTATTATTATCATACTCCTGCGCCGCCCGGATTACAAGAGCACTGCGCTGGGAAATATTACACCTGCGCCCAGTCCAGCGCGGTCCCGGGAACTGGTCGCATACCCGGCGCAGAGCAGGGGCATCGGCGGCACTGGAGACGTCCTGAATGCCTACCAGATAGAAGCCGGCATCGTGGGCAGTCTGGGCGGCGTAAATGGCGTCCTCGCACACAGCGCACCCGGCAGGGCTTGTGCCGCCAAGGCGGTGCAGCGCCTCCATAAAGGGGCGGGGCTGCTTTTGCTCATCGCGCCCCGCGCCTCGATGTAAAAATCAAAGTATTCGTCGATGCCAAGGCGGGTCAGCACGGCGCGGCACTGGCTGCTCCATGTGTTGGAACACACGCACATCCGCGCGCCTTCGGCCCGCAGCCGGGCAAGAGTGTCCCGCACGCCGGGCTTCAGCTCCACCTTCTCGTACAATTGGGCGATCACCTCGCGCATCACGTCCAGATAGCCGTTCCTGTCCAGCGGCAGCGCATATTCCCGGATGAGGTACTGTGCGCCGTCCTCCATGACAATGGTCAGAAGGGTCTCGTGCAGGTCTGCCTTCGGGGTGCGGCCAACGCGCGCCAGCAGCGCCTCCGGGGCACCCTCCCATACCACCACCATGCTGTCGGTCAGGGTACCGTCCATATCAAAGATCCATTGTTTGCAGTGCATACTTTCCTCCTGTTGTGCGCCCCTCCGGGCCGCAGTATACATCTCTGGCTAGTATAGCACGAAACTTTCACAGGAAAAAGGCATCATCCCCGAAAAAACGGGAGAATTTTATCCGAAAGTATGGTATAATTATAACAATTTTAGAAAATACCGGGAACGTGCACGGGAGGGCTGGATATGGAACGCAGAGAACCCACGCAAAAAGGCGCTGGTGCTGGCAGGCGGCGGCGCGCGCGGCAGCTATCAGGTGGGCGTCTGGCGGGCTTTGATGGAGCTGGACTGGCACCCGCAGATCATCACCGGCACCAGCGTGGGCGGGCTGAACGGTGCCATGTTCGTGCTGGACCTTACGAGACTGCCCGGGATATGTGGCTGACCATCCGCAGCCGGGATGTGATGGAACTGCCGGAGGAAAACGCCGACCTTTCCGCCCTGCACCAGTTTCTGCGCCGGGTGGTAAAGGAAGGCGGCATGGACGTGACCCCGCTGGAAGAGATCGTGGAGCGGGTGTTGGACGAGGACGCGCTGCGGGCAGCGCCCATCCGGTTCGGCATCGTGACGGTGGAGCAGCGCGGGCTGCGCCCCGGGAACTGACGCTGGAGGATATCCCCGCCGGGCAGGTGCGGGACTACCTGATGGCTTCGGCGGCCTGCTTCCCCTGCCCTGCAGGCGCGGCAGATCGACGGGGTAAAGTTTTTGGACGGCGGGTACAGCGATAATATGCCCACCGGCCTTGCCAAGACCATGGGTGCAGAGGAGCTGGTCTGTGTGGACCTTGAGGGCGTGGGCATCACCCGCCCCAACCTGACCGGCCTGCCCACCACCATGATCCGCAGCTACTGGGAGCTGGGCGATATCCTCCACTTCGACCCCGACACCGCAAAGCGCAACATGGAACTGGGTTACTACGACACCCTGCGCGCCTTTGGCCGCATCCGGGGCTGTGCCTACGCGGTGGACAGCGGTGCGGACAGCAGCGCCGATGCCGAAGCCTTCCGCGCAGCCTTTGACGCGGTGCAGAAGGAGGTGCGGGAGAAGTACCCCGTCACCCTGACCGCAGATGCCGCTTTGCTGCTGGCGCGGATGAAGGACGACCAGCTTGCCCCGCTGGAAGCCGCCGCCGAGGACGCCGGGGTAGACCCCACCCACTTCTACACCACCCGGACGCTGGCTAAGGCGTTTCTGGCGGCGTGTGATAAAGACCGCATGGAAAGCTTTGCCCCGCTGTTTACGGGCAGCAGCACCGCCGGGCAGGCAGCGCTGGCCGCGTTGCTGCCCAATACATTCTTACAGGCGCTGGTGTGGCGCACTTTGACCGCATCGGCTTTGCCGGAGGTGACAGAAGATGAAGGTTTATAAAGGCGTATCCGCTCCCCCGGGCTGGTGCTGGGACAGGTGAGCCGGCTGGAGCACCATGTGGAGACCTTCAGCCACGGGCCTTTCAACCCGGAGCAGGAGCTGCGGCTGCTGGCAAATGCCGTGCACACGGCGCAGAACGAGCTGGACTCCATGGCGGAGCGCGCCGCCCCCACCGAGCAGGCCATCTTTTTTGTTCCAGAGCATGATGCTGGACGACGAGGGCATGATGAACGAGGTGCGTTTTTGCATCAATGCGGGCATCAGCGCCTCGGCGGCGATGCATCAGGTGGGGCAGCGCTACGCCGACCAGCTTGCCAACATGAAGGATAACCCCTATATGCAGCTGCGCAGCGTGGATATTCTGGACGCCACCCGCCGGGTGATCAACATCCTGACCAACCGCCCCCGGGTGTGGCTGGCGCTGGATCATCCGGTGATCCTTGCCGCCGACCGGCTGATGCCCACTGACCTGTTCAGCGTGCCCTCCGGCATGATCTTGGGCGTCATCACCGCAGAGGGCAGCGGTCAGAGCCATGCCGCCATCATTGCCCGGGCAATGAACATCCCCGGCATCGTGCAGGTGGGCAAGGATTTTCTGGACGACTGCGACGGACGCACCGTCATTCTGGACGCAACCAACGGCAACTGCATCCTTGACCCGGACGCCGTCGCCCGCCAGCAGGCAGAGGCCAGCATCTGCCAGCTCCAGCGCGAGGACGCGGAGATGAAGCAGCTGCACAGCCTGCCGGATGAAACGCGGGACGGCGAACCCTTTGAGCTGCTGGCCAACTGCTTCGGCCCGGAGGATATCGACACCGCCATGCAGTCCGGTGCAAAGGGCGTTGGGCTGCTGCGCAGCGGCTACATGATGCTGCCCGGGCGCATTCTGGACGAACAGGAGCAGTATTTCTTCTATTGCTCCTGTCTGGCCGCCGCAAACGGCTGCCCGGTGACCGTGCGCACCTTCGACTTTGGCTCCGACCGCACCGTGGCCGACGCCAATCAGGGGCCGCAGTCCTCCAAGCTCGGCCTGCGCGGCATCCGCAACAGCCTGCGCCAGCCCCAGCAGTTCAGACCCAGATCTGTGCCTTGCTGCGCGCCGCCGCCCGGGGCCCGCTGCGGGTGATGTTCCCCATGGTGACCAACGTGGAGGACTGGGACGCCGCCATGGCCACCGTGGAGCGCTGCCGCCAGCACCTGCGGGAGCGGCGGGTGCCCTTCAACGAGAAGACACCCCCTTCGGCGTGATGCTCAGCATCCCCTCCGCCTGCCTGACGGCCGAGGATTTTGTCGCCCACGGGTGCGATTTCTTCGTCATCGGCACCAACGACCTGACCCAGTACACCCACGCCGCCGACCGGGAGCTTGCCAGCGCAGAGCACTACTACCGCCCTGCCAGCCCGGCCATGAAAAAGCTGATCACCATGGTGATGGATGCCGCCGGGTGCGCACCACGTCCCGGTGACTATCTGCGGCCTTGCCGTGGGCAACCCCGCCAACACGGCGCAGTACCTGCACCTTGGTCTGCGCAGCTTCTCGGTAAGCCCCAGAACCTGCTCAAGGTAAAAGCGCGCCCTGCTGGACACCGATGCCCACCCGGATGCAGGGGAAAACGGCTGAAAACATTTACAAAACGTAATATAATATAAAAATAAAAAGGCTGTTGCACAACCCCTGTGCAGCAGCCTCTTTCACTATACAAATATTTTTGTTGTAACGAACAAAAAAGTATGCTACAATAAAAACACCGCCTGAAAAGACGGTAGTCTAGGTGTTGCCTGCATTGCAGGTGGTCATGCTTCCGTACCCGGCTCGCAAAACTCGTTCTTCGGAATGAATCAGGCGCAACGCCGGGAAAGGAACTTTTTGAGAATTTGTGATCTTCCCGGAGCCTGACGGCAAAGGGGGATGCCCTATGACGCTGCTGGAAACCTTGGCCTTGGCAACGCTTATCGTTACCGTGGTCTACGAAACGGTTGACGTTACGTTAAAAGTTTTACAGTACATCGAGAGTAAGCAAAACAAAAAGATTGACCGCCACAGTTTTCCCGACTCAAACGGCCAATCTTTTCTGATTGTCTAGGGTATGGAAGCTGACCGTTGCCGGGCAGCACCTTTTCTGTTCTCAGTATAATCATTCCGGGCGTATTTGTCAAGCAGATACGTCCTTTTTTTATGTTTATTCCAGATTGCCGGTCAGGGTCATCACGGCGGCGAGCACCGCCAGCGGGGCGGTCTCGCACCGCAGGATGCGGGGGCCAAGGCCAACCGTTTTGGCTCCGGCTTTGGCGGCCATTTCGGCCTCCTCGGCGGCAAAGCCGCCCTCTGCGCCGGTCACGATGGCAAGGCGCAGCTTCTGCCCGTCGGCGGGCTTTGCCTCCGCCAGCAGCTGGCGCAGGGGTGCGCCGCCGCACTCGTAGCAGAACAGCACCAGATCGTACTGGTCAAAGCTGCGGCACACGGCCCCGAAGTTGGGCAGCGGCAGGGCCACGTCCGGCAGCACGCCCCGGCCGCACTGCTTGGCGGCTTCCAGCGCGATGCGGTTGTAGCGCTCGTTCTTCTGCTCCTCTTTTTTGGGGGCGGCCACGCAGTAGCGACTGAAGAAAGGCACGATATGCGCAGCGCCCAGCTCCACCCCGTGCTTGATGATCTGTTCCAGCTTATCCTGCTTGGGGTAGCCCGCCAGCAAAGTTACCTCCACGGTGGGCTCGGCGGCGCTGGGGTAGCCCGGCTCTACGGCAAAGTCCACCCTGTCCTCCCCAAAGCCGGTAATGGTGGCGGTGTACTCTACGGCGCTGCCGTCGCAGAGGATGACGGTATCCCCGGCTTTGCCCGCATCACCCGGGCAAGGTGATGGGCATCCGCACCCCGCAGGGTGGCGGTGCCGTCAGAGATTTCGGTGGTAAAGTAGCGGTGCGGCATACTGTGCGCTCCTTCTCATAATGTATGGATATCAGGCCTTTTTGCAGACGATGCACTCCCAGCCGCGCTTTTCCTTCACTTCCACAATGGCAAGCCCAGCCTTTTTCCAGCCCGGCGATCACCTCGTCCTTGCGGCTGTCGATGATGCCGCTGGCAATAAAGGTGGCACCCTCCGCCATCAGGCCGGGCACGGCGGGCGCAAGGCTGAGGATGGCGTTTGCCACGATGTTGGCGGTGATGATGTCATAAGTGCCGCTGGCTTTATCGGACAGGTCGCCCACCAGCACGGTGAGCTTATCCTGCACGCCGTTCAGGGCTGCGTTCTCCCCGGCGGTGCGCACCGCCACGGGGTCGATGTCCACGCCCTCGGCGCTGGCAGCGCCCAGCTTGAGGGCGGCAATGGCAAGGATGCCGCTGCCGGTGCCGATATCCAGCACCCGCTCGCCGCCGCGCACCTGCTCGTCCAGCGCCTCAAGGCAAAGGCTGGTGGTCTCGTGACCGCCGGTGCCGAAGGCAAGGCCGGGGTCAAGGATCAGCTTGACCCGGTCGGTGTCGTACTGCTGCCACGAAGGCACCACAGCCAGACGGCTGCCGATCTCCATGGGGTGGTAGTATTTGCGCCAGCCGTTCTGCCAGTCCTCCTGCTCCACGCCCTCGGTCTCCACGGTGTAGGGGATGCCGGCGGCTTCCATGCGGGCGGCGATAAGCGCCAGCGTTTCCACCTGAGAAGCGCCCGGCTCCAGATACAGATGGATGATCACGGTATCCCGGGGCTTGTCCAGCAGCTCCTGCTCGATCAGATCCACGTGGGCGATCTCGGCCACCTGCTGCTCGATGTCGCTGTAATCCTCGATGTAGATGCCGCCCTCGGCGATCAGGGTGGCAACGGCTTCGGCGTTTTCGGCATCAGCCTTGGCCACGGTCAGGCGGATATCGGTCCATTCCATAAGGCATTCTCCTTTTTACGTTGTATCCATTTGGGCAGATGGAAAAAGTTCTCTTATCTGTATAGTACCCGATTCTGCGCTGGGATGCAAGCATTTGGACAAAATAGACATAAAAAGAAAAGATTTTTCAGCACTTAAATCAGGACGCGTGCAGAAAAACAAAAAATACTGACAAGCGTACCGTTAAACAAGGACTTTTGGTGCATTTTAATAAAAAAAAAGAAAAAACCACTTTCTTTTTTTGCAAAAAATATGTTACTATTCTGTTACGGAACTATGGACAGCCTGCAACCAGAGACTGTCTGTAAACACAAACATTCTTTAAGGAGGAATGTGTCTTATGATGAAGTATCTCCAGAAACTGGGCAAAGCACTGATGCTTCCCGTCGCTGTGCTGCCGATCTGCGGCATCCTGATGGGTCTTGGTTATGCCCTCGCTCCGGGCGTTATGGGCGTTCCCGGTGCAGCAACCTCCGGTGCAGCTTACACCGTCGGCTTCCTGCTGGTCAAGGCAGGCGGCGCTCTGATCGATAACATGGCATGGCTGTTTGCCATTGGTGCCGCTGTCGGCCTGGCTGACAACGACGGTACCGCAGGTCTGGCCGGTCTGGTCAGCTACCTGATGATGCAGCAGCTGCTGAGCCCCGGCGTGGTCGGCATGGTGCGCACCCCCGGAAGAGGGCACCGCTACCTACATTGCCTTCCAGAAGGTCGCCGGCAACTCCTTCATCGGCATTCTGGCCGCTGTTGTGGGTGCTGCCTGCTACAACAAGTTCAAGGATACCCAGCTGCCTGACTGGCTGGCATTCTTCTCCGGCAAGCGCTTCGTTGCGATCGCTACCGGGCTGATCTCCATCGTAGCATCTGTTGTTCTGCTGTTCGTCTGGCCCGTCATCTTCGACGCACTGGTCGCAATCGGCAAAGGCATCGCCGGCATGGACGGCATCGGCGCCGGCATCTACGCTTTCCTGAACCGTCTGCTGATCCCCACCGGTCTGCACCACGCTCTGAACAACGTGTTCTGGTTCGATACCATCGGTCTGGGCGACCTGAGCCACTTCTGGGCTGGCGAGACTTCCGCTGATGTGGGCTGGAGCCTTGGTATGTATATGTCCGGCTTCTTCCCCTGCATGATGTTCGGTATCATGGGCGCTGCTCTGGCTATGGTCAAGACCGCTAAGAACAAAAAGGCCGCTATTGGTCTGGTTCTGTCCGCTGCAATTTGCGCATTCGTCTGCGGCGTTACCGAGCCCTTCGAGTTCGGCTTCATGTTCCTGTGCTTCCCGCTGTACGTTGTGTACTCCGCTCTGTACGGCATCTTCACCATCATCACCTACTACACCGGTTTCCGTGCTGGCTTCTGCTTCTCCGCAGGTGCTACCGACCTGATCTTCTCTGCATCCCTGCCCGCAGCTGCTAAGACTTGGATGATCATTCCTCTGGGCATCGCAGCATTCCTGGTGTTCTACTTCGTGTTCTACTTCGCCATCACCAAGTTCGACCTGAAGACCCCCGGCCGTGAGGATGACGACGAGGAAGCTGAGAAGAAGGTCGTTCTGGCTAACAACAACTACACCGAAGTCGCTTCTGCTGTTCTGGCTGCTATCGGCGGCAAGGAGAACGTGAAGGACGTTGTTACTGCGCAACCCGTCTGCGTTTTGAGGTGAAGGATAACGCCAAGGTCGACGAGAAGGCTGTCAAGGCTGCCGGTGCTGCCGGTGTTATCCGTCCCAGCAAGAACGCTTGCCAGGTCATCATCGGCACCAAGGTGCAGTTCGTGTACGACGAGCTGAAGAAGATGCTGTGATCCTGCACTTCTGAAAGAATGAACTGCAAAAGTCTGGTTGATTTTGCAGTATGAACCGGGCCGCCGGGGGCGGGGTGCACAGCGCCCCCTCCCGGCGGCTCGCTTTTTATGCACGGCGGTACAATGTTCACACAAAAAGGACTTTTGTAAAAACACCCGGCGTGCTATACTGGGTGAAAAGCAAAAGCTGTTTTCGTGAGCGGGGTTCGCCGAATGGCGAGGATTTTTACCCGCAGACAAGGCGATTTCCCGCAGCAATCCTTGGTGGATCGCAAGGGGAAGCAACGCAGTATACGGATAAAAAGACCGCTCAGGCGGTGTGCAATGCTTACGAAAACGGCTTCAAGGAAAGAACGAGGTGTTTTGTATGATCCTTCAGAATGCACTGGTCTATACCCCGCGCCACACCTTTGAGCGCGGCACCATCATCATCCGCGATGGCCGCATCGTGCCCTTTGCCGCCCCGGAAGAGGGCGAAGAGGTGCTGGACGCCGAGGGGCTGTACGCCCTGCCGGGCCTTGTGGATATCCACTTCCACGGGGCGATGGGCAAGGATTTCTGCGATGGCACCGAGGAGGCCATCCAGACGCTGGCAGATTTCGAGGCCAGCAAGGGCGTGCTGGCCATCTGCCCTGCTACCATGACCTACCCGGAGGAGTTTCTGAACAAGGTGATGGACGCTGCTGCCGCCCATAAAAACGGCAAGGGCGCCGACCTTGTGGGCATCAACATGGAAGGCCCCTTCATCAGCCCCAAAAGGTGGGCGCACAGAACCCGGAGTATGTGCAGGGCGCAGACGCCGCCATGTTCCGCCGCCTGCAGAAGCGTGCAAACGGTCTGATCAAGCTGGTGGACGTTGCCCCGGAGGAGCCGGGCAATCTGGACTTTATCCGGGAGTGCCATAACGAGGTGCGCATCTCTATCGCCCACACCTGCACCGACTACGACACCGCCGTCAAGGCTCTTTGAGGCCGGTGCCACCCACATGACCCACCTGTACAACGCCATGCCCGGCATCACCCACCGTGCGCCCGGCCCCATCATTGCGGCCATGGAGCACGATGCCGAGGTGGAGCTCATCACCGATAACGTGCACATCCATCCCGCCGTGGTGCGGTTCACCTTCAACACCTTCGGGGACGACCGCGTCTGCCTGATCGCAGACAGCGCCATGTCCTGCGGCCTGCCGGACGGCCAGTACAGTCTGGGCGGACAGGCTATTACGGTCAAGGGACGCCGCGCTACCCTGACCGAGCACCCGGACACCATTGCGGGCAGCAACACCTGCCTGTACGACTGCATGAAGCGCCGTGCCGTGCCGCTGGAAAGCGCCGGCGCCGCCAGCGAGAGAGCATTGGCGTGGACAACGACTACGGCAGCCTTGCCGCCGGACGCTACATGGCAACGTGATCCTTGCGGACAAGGAGCTGAACATCAAGGCTGTCATCCAGAAAGGAAACCGGATCGTATGAGAGAGCCTGCGTTTATCTGGCGGCTGCTCACCGGCCGGGAGCTGACCGATGTGTATCTGAACGAGATGCGCCGGGACTTTCCTGCCGGGGAGCTGAAGCCCCTGAGCATGATCCTGAACAGCGAAGCGGATGGCACTGCCCACACATGGGGCGTGTTTGACGGGGACACCCTTGCCGCCTATCTGCTGATGGTGCGTCCCGAGGGCTGCCGGATGAGCCAGCTGGATTATTTTGCCGTAGTGCCCGCCTACCGCGCCCACGGCATTGGGGCGCAGCTGCTGGCGCAGCTGCCCGCCCACGAGGACACCGCCGAGGCCATTTTAATTGAAGCCGAGATGCCGGAAAAGGCCGAGGACGCAGCCATGGCAGTGCGGCGGCTGGGCTTTTTACGCCCGCTGCGGCGCGTGGGACACCCACTACACCGAGCATCTTTTTGACGCGTGGTTCCGCATTCTGGTGCTGGACTGCCCGGGCTGCGCGCCCTTGCCCCGGAGACTGCAGTGGAAGCCCTGACCGACTGCTACCGCCGCACCATCAGCCCTACCCAGTGGCAAAAGCACGTGCAGTTCTTTGCCCCGGATGGCAGCGTGTGCGGCTGAGGGCAAAACGCATATAACCATAACATAAAAGAATGCCCGCCCACCGTGGTTTCCACAGGTGGGCGGGCATTTTGCGGTTCTATCGTTTGTGCGCTGTAAAAGCGCTCAGAGGGCAGCGGTCTGGGGTACCAGCCGGAAGAGCATTACGGGCAGCTCGCTGTTTGCAAAATCCAGCGTAAAGATGAGTTTGCCGTTCTTTGCTTCAAAAGGCAGCTCCGTCTGCGTGCCGTCCGGGGCAATGCGCACAAGCTTTTTGCCTTCCAGCAATCCGGCGGGCAGCGCAAGCCTTACCCGGCCGGTGGGCTGCGTCAGGCTGCCGGCAGTCTCAAATGCCACACTCAGGTATTCCCCGTTCGTCCGTGCGGTCACATCCTCCGCAGAAAGGCTGCCGCTGAGCGGCCATGCCGTTGCGGCTTCGATCTTTCCAGCTGCGCGGCGTTTTCTGCCTGCCCGCACACGGGGCAGAAGGTCAGCGTTTCGCCTTCCGCAGTGCGGAAAGTAAACTTCCGGCAATCGGTACTGCCGGTGTGCACGCAGCCCTGCCGCAGACAATCGGCGCTCTGAGCGCCGGTTCCGTTCGGGGACCATGCACCGAACTGGTGTCCCAGCTTATCGGTCGGGTCTGCGGTGGAGCTGTCTTTGCAGCGGGAGCAGGTAAAAACAGTATAGCCGTCTGTTTCACAGGTAGGCTCTACGGTAACAGCCTGATAATCATGATTCAGTGCGGGCTGCTCCGCATAGGTGGTATAGTTGCAGCGGGAGCAGGTTTCGTAAGCGTTCCAGCCCTTTTTCCGTACAGGTGGGGGCTTTTTGCTTCGTGCTGCACCAAATCGTGGTTCAGCGCGGGGATTTCTTGATAAGTGGTATAGTTGCAGCCCAAGCGGGAGCAGGTGTCGTAAGCATCCCAGCCCTTTTCCGTACAGGTAGGGGCTTTTGCATCGTGATTCACCAGAGCATGGTTCAGCGCGGGCTGCTCCGCATAGGTGGTATAATCACAGCGGGAGCAGGTTTTGTAAGCATCCCAGCCCATTTGCGTACAGGTGGGGGCTTTTATCACGCGCTGCCTCAGATCATGTTTCAGCGCGGGCCGCTCCACATAGGTGGTATAGTTGCAGCGGGAGCAGGTTTCGTAGGCGTTCCAGCCGATTGCCGTACAGGTGGGAGCTTTTGCTGCGTATTGCTTCAAATCATGATTCAGTGCGGGCAGCTCTTTGCGGGTAGTATAGTCGCAGCGAGAGCAGGCTTCGTAAGCATCCCAGCCGATTGCCGTACAGGTGGGAGCTTTTGCTGCGTATTGCTTCAAATCATGATTCAGTGCGGGCAGCTCTTTGCGGGTAGTATAGTCGCAGCGAGCAGGCTTCGTAAGCATCCCAGCCGATTGCCGTACAGGTGGGAGCTTTTGCTGCGTATTGCTTCAAATCATGATTCAGTGCGGGCAGCTCTTTGCGGGTAGTATAGTCGCAGCGAGAGCAGGCTTCGTAAGCATCCCAGCCGATTTCCGTACAGGTGGGGGCTTTTGCTGCGTGCTGCACCAAATTATGGTTCAGCGCGGGCAGCTCTGTGCGGGTGGTATAGCTGCAGCCCAAGCGGGAACAGGTATCGTAAGCCCAGCCCTTTTCTGTGCAGGTGGGGGCTTGCGCTACGTGACGCACCAAATCATGGTTCAGTGCGGGCAGCTCTTTGCGGGTGGTATAGCCGCAGCGGACGCAGAGGTCGTAAGCGTCCCAGCCGATTTCCGTACAGGTGGGGGCTTTTGCACGGGGATGCACCAGAGCATGGTTATCGGGGTCTTTTTCGCCGTGTTCCCACCACACACCTCACAGACCGCTTTGGCGGTGCAGGTTGCTGTGCCACCGGTACAGCTTGCGGTCTTAACTTCGGAGCAGCGCGTGCAGCTGCCGGTGTGCGTGCCGTTGCCGTTAGGCGTCCACGCGCCCCATGCGTGACCGCCGTAGTAACTCCCTCCGCAAATATTGCACATTCCCAGACTGGTGCAGTCCGCGTAGCCGCCGCTGCAGCTTCCAGTCTCTTCTGCGTTGCAGCGCTTGCATCTGCGGGTGTGCGTGTGCGTGCCGTCGTAGATAGGCGTCCACCTGTCCCAGTCGTGACCGAGAACGCCGTATTCCGCGCCGCATAAGGCACAGGTTTTGCCTGTGGTACAGGTGGGGTTTTGCCGTCGTCGGTATGCTCCGAATACCTTGCATCAATAATGTCGTTCTCCTTGCTGCAGCTCTTGCATTTTATATGGAGCGTATGAAAGCTCGAATCAAATTTTTCGTATCCAAGGATCTCACAGTCTGTAAACTTATCACAGTAGCGACAGTACAAGCTTTCCGCTTTAGCGTTTAACGCGATCCCCGGTATCAGGCACACCACTGCCAGCACCGTCAAACACCCAATCAGCCATTTTTTCATGTTACTCCCTCCTTGTCATCAAACCTTGTTATCCTTTCAGATCAAACTGCACGGACAGCGATGCAAGCACGGCATCTACCACCTTCCGCGCCTGGGCAAGCATATCGATCTCCGCCACAAAAGCGATGACCTGCTCGCGCTCCTGCGCGGGGACCTGCAGCGCACTCAGGCTCATGCTCAGGAACCGCCGTATTTTGCGCTCCAGCGTAAAGTAGGGGTCGCACTGCCGTGCCATGTAGCCGCGCATCATGCCAGCCGTGCCCAGCTCCATCTCGTAGAAATCGCACTCGGCGCACCCGGGCAGATACGCGCTGAACGCCGCCTGCAGCTCGGCCGTGGTGCTGCGGTGGATGATCTCCGCCGTGGCGGGGAAGGTGTACGCTTCCACATAGATATCCCGCAGGTTCTCGCTCAGCTCGGTCATCGCCAGCTGCAAAGCCGTTTCCACCGCGTAGAGGTACACCGGCGAGGGGGCGTTTGCCGCCAGCGGCCTTACCGCGCCGAACTGCCTGCTGAACATCATCGATCAGCTCGGTCAGCACGCCGTCCTTGGTGCGGAAAATATTCTGGAACGACCCGGCAGAAACATCTGCTTCCTTTAAAATTTCTGCAACCTTGGTGTTCGTGTAGCCTTTTTCCAGAAAAAGCCGGACGCAGGCGGTCAGTATCCGCCGTTTTGCTTCTTTGCTGTCGTATCTGCGCGCCATTGGAAATCATCCTTTTCTATAATTGGTTTCTAACCCAATTATATATTGATTTGAAAATCGCGTCAAGTAAACTTTTCAGGGCGTATTTTGGGCAGGTTGACAAAATTTGAACTTCCCGCCGGTGTGCAAAAGTGTGCAGAGCCCCAGAAAATGAGAAAATCCCACGAGGAATCTTACGATTCTTCGTGGGATTTTGGTGCGCTCGAGGGAACTCGAATCCCTGGCCCTCTGATTAAAAGTCAGATGCTCTACCGGCTGAGCTACGAGCGCATATTCCGCAGCAAAACAATACTGCCGAATAATATTTGACTGCAAAAAGCAAGAGCAGCGCCGAAAAAGCGGAAATTCCCGCGCAAGCGCCCGGATTTGCGGCGGGAGAGATTTTCCGGCGCACAGCATTCGGCGGAAGCCGGTGCGCGCCGCCTATGACTGGGTGCTGCTGTGCAGCGTTTGCAGCCGGCGGTGCTCTGCCCCAAAACCGGCGTGCGGAGCATACCCGGCGGCGCACGCTCCCGTCGGGCAGAAAAAGCAGTGCGGAGCGGCAGTGTCCCGCTATTATATTTAAGGTACGATAAAATGGTGAAACCTAAATTCCGATAGTTGACAACGTGGTAAAATGTGGTACTCTTAGGGTACAAAAAGCTTTTTGAGGAGGGTTTTTATTATGGCTATGAAGATGGATCGCCGTTCCTTTTTAAAGACCTCTGCTGCGGTGGCAGCGGCAGTATCTATGACCGGACTGCTGGGCGGCTGCAGTGGCGGTGACAATGGCACTGATCTGGGTGGCTTTACGGTTGCTGTGGGCGAATGGAGCGCCGTCCCTCATGATCAGGGCATAGGTACCGGGAAATCCTGGTATGCAGATTTCGCAGTGACTGTGCGTGTTCATAATCTGGATAATTCCAATGGCTTCAGTTTCCCTGCAAAATCCGTATTTGTGCTTAAGATCAACGGTCAGAAAGTCGTGTTGCAGGGTGGAGATCTGCTGAGCAATATCACGCTGGTCATGAAAAAGGGTGAGCGTAGAACGGGCATTCTGACCTTCCGTCTGGATGAGAGCCAGAAAAATCTCTATCAGGCAATGGAAGCTCAAACCGCAGATATCAAGCTTACGGTTGGCGTTGACCCCACCGAGACCTATACCGGTGTTTACGAAGGCTATACTTTTAAGAAGGATTCCAAGCTTGCGTAATTGAACGCAAGCTGCCTAATACAGGAGGTGCATCGCTATGATCAACCGCAGAACATTTCTCAAGCTCAGCGCCGGGGCACTGGTGCTGACCGCCGCAGGGGCTTTGACCGGCTGCGGGGATACCGTAGTCGACAAGACCAGCGGCGTAGCCAAGATCGGTGATGTCACCTTTATCTGTGCAACACCGTTTCTGGGCGGCGGCGATAATTTTGCACTGACCTATTGCACAGAGTTCACTGTCCAGAACAACAGCGCTGAAAGGGTGGTCATCAAGCCGGAGGACATCACCTGCATCTTCCGCGAGTCAGATACAGAGGAAACGCTGTATTTCAAGCGGAACGAGCTGATCGCAGCGCCGGGACAGACGGTCGTCTACAATGGCTCGCAGAAGTTCTATCTGGAGACCAGGAGCGCATCCCGGAAAAGAACAGTCCCGGCACCTATGAGCTGCGCGTGCGCTACAATGGCAAAACCGCTGTGTTCCTCTACGGGAACAACGGCAAAAACGTAACAGGCCGCGTAGAGTAAAACCCAATACATCCCGCCGCCGGGCACTTCTGGAAACAGGAGTGCCCGGCGGCTTTTTGTTTTGTGCCGCATTACCTGTTCTTTACATTAGGGCTGGCAGTATGCACAAAGTTTTACGCACTTTTTGCACGTCCATGGTCGCGGCAAGGGCGGCAAAGCGGTAGAATAAGGCCGTTCCCAAGGAAAACACAAAAAGACAGTGCCGGGCGGGAGCCCGGGTTTTTAATGGAGGAAATTCTATCATGAAAAAGATCTCTCGTCGTTCGTTTCTGACCGTTTGCGGTGCAGCTGCTGCGGCTGTTGCCCTGACTGCCTGCGGCGGCTCTGCTTCTTCTGCATCCAGCACCGCTGCTTCTGCTTCCACCACCGCTTCTTCCGCTGCGGAGAGCGCAGCAGGCACCCTGAGCGGCAACGTTGCTACCGGCGGTTCTACTTCCATGAAGAACGTCATTGCTGCCCTGACCGAGGGCTTTGCGGAGGTCGAGCCGGGCGTCACCGTCAGCTACGACCCCACCGGCTCCGGTGCAGGCATCACCGGCGCTACCGATAAGACCTTGGACATCGGCCTGTCCTCCCGCGCCCTGAAGGACGACGAGAAGAACGATGTGGACGGCACCATCGTGGCGCTGGACGGCATCGCCATCATCGTGAGCAAGGACAGCAAGGTCGCTGACCTGTCCGTGGAGCAGCTGAAGAAGATGTTCACCGGCGAGATCACCAACTGGAAGGATGTCGGCGGCGACGACGGCGACATCGTTCTGGTGGGTCGTGAGGCCGGTTCCGGCACCCGTGATGGCTTTGAGAGCATCGTGGACGTGAAGGACAGCTGCAAGTACGCACAGGAGCTGACCGCTACCGGCGCTGTCATCAGCGCTGTGGAGGCAAACCCGCTGGCTATTGGCTACGCTTCTCTGTCCGCTGTGGGCGACACTGTTGCCATGGTCACCGTGGAGGGTGTGGAGTGCAGCGAGGACACCGTGAAGGACGGCAGCTACAAGATCCAGCGTCCCTTCGTGTTCGTTACCAACAAGAGCGCTGCCCTGTCTGAGCAGGCACAGGCCTTTGTGGACTTTGCCACCAGCAAGGACGCTGCCGACCTCATCCGCACCGCAGGCGCTGTGCCCGTGAACGAGTAAAAGGGCGCTCAGGGTCAGCCCGGCTGGGGAGTTTCCCCGCGAAATTCGGGGCTTCCAGCTCCCGCCCTATTGCCTACGGCAGGGCAGGGCCCCACCCTCGGATCATTCGCTGGTGAAACTCCCGGCCGAACTGACCCGGTAACAGGATGGGGACGATGATAAAATCAGCCCGCCGCGTCGGCCTGCCCTAAAAGGCTGGGCTGGTGCGGCTTTTTATAGGATCGCGTTATGAAAAATACAACCTCTTCTCTGCGCCGGGTACGGCTGCCCCGCACCCCCGCCGACTGGCTGGAAGCGGTGATGAATTTCATCTTCTTCCTGTGCGGAATGCTGACGGTGTGCTGTGTGGTGCTCATCTCGGTGTACATGGTGATCTCCGGCGTGCCGGCTATCCATAAAATTGGTCTGTTCAAGTTCCTGTTCGGCACAAAATGGGCGTCCACCGCGGCAGAACCGCTGTTCGTTCGGCATTCTGCCCTTTATCCTGTCCAGCATCTACGGCACGCTGGGCGCTACCATCATCGGCGTGCCCATCGGCCTGCTGACGGCGGTGTTCCTCTCCAAGGCCGCAGATCCCAAGCTGCGCACCGTGGTGGTCACCGCCATCGAGCTGCTGTCCGGCATCCCCAGCGTGGTGTTCGGCCTTTTGGGTATGCAGGTGCTGGTGCCTGCCGTGGCAAAAACTTTCGGCAAGGCTTCCGGTGCCTGCCTGCTCAGCGCCATCGTGGTGCTTTCCATCATGATACTGCCCAGCATCGTGTCCGTGTCGGTGACGGCCCTCAACGCCGTGCCGCCCGAGTATGAGCAGGGCAGTCTGGCACTGGGTGCGACCGATACGGAAACATGGTTCAAAATCAGCATCCCGGCGGCCAAAAGCGGCATTGCCGCAGGCGTTGTGCTGGGCATCGGACGCGCCATCGGCGAGGCCATGGCTGTGATGATGGTGGCGGGCAACAGCCCCAATATGCCGGACAGCCTGTTCCGCAGCGTCACTTTGCTGACCACCGCCATTGCCAAGGAAATGAGCTACGCCGGCGGCTTGCAGCGGCAGGCACTGTTCAGCATCGCGCTGGTGCTGTTCGTGTTCATCATGCTCATCAACGTTGTGCTGAATGTGGTACTGAAGGGAGGAAACCGCGATGAATAACGGCTTTTCGCCCTCCCGCCGGGCATGGAACCGGGTGATGACCGTGCTGGTCTGGGCCAGCGCAGTACTGGTGATGGTGCTGGTGGCCGGGATCATCGGCATGGTGCTGGTGCGGGGCATCCCCCACATCAGCTGGAAATTCCTTTCCACCACCGCCAGTGTGCTGAAAAAGACCGACGGCATTCTGCCCGCCATCCTCAACACCTTGTATGTCATTGTACTGACATTACTCATCGTATTGCCGCTGGGCGTGGGTGCGGCGGTCTACCTGACCGAATACGCTTCCAACCGGCGGCTCATCGAGGTCATCGAGTTCACCAACGAAACGCTGGCCGGTATCCCCAGCATCATCTACGGCTTGGTGGGTATGCTGGTGTTCAGTCAGGCGCTGGGCTTCCAGACCTGTCTTTTGTCCGGCAGTCTGACGCTGGTGGTGATGAACCTGCCCACCATCATCCGCACCACACAGGAATCCCTGAAAACGGTGCCGCAGGGCTACCGTGAGGGTGCCATGGGTCTGGGTGCGGGCAAGTGGCACATCATCCGCACCATTGTGCTGCCCTGCAGCATTGACGGCATCATCACCGGCTGCATTCTGGCGGTAGGACGCATCGTGGGCGAAAGCGCCGCGCTGCTGTTCACCGCCGGTGCGGCAGAGGTGATCGCCAAGAGCGTGTTCAAAGCCTACACCTCCAACGGCGCCACCCTGTCGGTGCTGCTGTATCTGCGCGCCTTTGAGGACGGCGATTTCACCTCCGCATGGGGCATCGGCGCAGTGCTGCTGGTGCTGGTGCTGCTGATCAATCTGGCAGCACGTCTGGCGAAAACAAAACTGAAACAGAAAGTAAAAACAGATAGCGGCCTCGCCCTCTCAGTCTCGGCACTTCGTGTCTCGACAGCTCTCCCAAAAACCGAAAGCTTCGCATGGACTGCCAAAAGAGGTGGCATTGCGCAAGCAATGACGGAGAGGGCGAGGATGCTGAAAAACGCTCGTCCTATAAAATATGGTACTCTATGGAAAACACGAATGTGCCGGTGATATCGGCAAAGGATCTGAACCTCTGGTACGGCGACTTCAAGGCGCTGAAGAGCATTTCGCTGGACGTGGGCGAACGGGAGATCACCGCACTGATCGGCCCCTCCGGCTGCGGCAAGTCCACCTTTTAAAGACCCTGAACCGCATGAACGACCTTGTGCCGGGTGTGCGTATCGAGGGCGATGTACGGCTGAAGGGCGAGGACATCTTTGCCCGCGAGATGGAGCTGACCGACCTGCGCCGCCGCGTGGGCATGGTGTTCCAGAAGGCAAACCCCTTCCCCATGAGCATCTACGACAACATCACCTACGGCCCCAAACTGCACGGTGTGCGCAATAAGGCCGAGCTGGACGAACTGGTGGAAAGTTCGCTACGGGGCGCAGCCCTGTGGGACGAGGTGAAGGACCGCCTGAAAAAAGAGCGCCCTTGGCCTTTCCGGCGGGCAGCAGCAGCGTCTTTGCATCGCCCGGGCATTGGCGGTCAAGCCCGAGGTGCTGCTGATGGACGAGCCTACCAGTGCGCTGGACCCCGGCTCTACCATGAAGGTGGAGGAGCTGATGAGCGAACTGAAGAAAAACTATACCGTGGTGATTGTCACCCACAATATGCAGCAGGCCGCCCGCATCAGCGACCGCACCGCCTTCTTCCTGCTGGGGGAGCTGGTGGAGGTTGGCCCCACGAACCAGATCTTCAGCACGCCCCGGGACAAGCGCACCGAGGACTACATCTCCGGCCGGTTCGGTTAATGCAGGGAGGAACAAAGCAATGAGCATTCGCAAACAATACGACAGCGATCTGGAAGCCCTCAGAACCGCGCTGGTGGAGATGGGGCAGAACGCCGCCGAGGCCGTGGAGAACGCGCTGGAAGCGCTGTGCACCGCCGACACCGCAGCCGCCCAGAAGATCGTGCAGGGGGATGACCGCATCAACAACATGGAGCGGGACATCGAGCACCGCTGCATGGCTCTGCTGCTGCGCCAGCAGCCGGTGGCGGGCGACCTGCGCCACATTTCCACCGCCATGAAGGTGGTCACCGATATCGAGCGCATGGGCGACCACGCCTCGGATATCGCCGAGATCATCCCGCATCTTGTCACCGTGCGCAAGGAGGGCGACCCCGCCGTCAGTCAGGCCATCGCCATGGGACGCAAGGCCTACCAGATGATCATAGACGCCATGGATGCCCTGACCGCCGAGGATGAGATCGCCGCCCGCCGCGTCATCGCCGCAGACGACGCCGTGGACTACGACTTCAACGCCATCAAGCATACGCTGGCACAGGAGATCGCCGCCGACCCCGCCAAGGTGGACGCGGCGCTGGATCTGCTCATGGTCATCAAGTATCTGGAGCGCATCGGCGACCATGCCGTGAACGTAGCCGAGTGGGTGCAGTTCGTGCGCACCGGGCGCTACAAGGAGGACTGATACTCACTCTGTATTTTGGGCGCGTGTTTTCCTTATTCTGGAAAAGGCTGTCTGCCGTCCCTTTTTGGGCAAACGTCGTTTTCCTTATTTTCTTCTGGCGAGACCGTATACTTTGAAAGCCGGCTGTCCGCCATGCCAATTGGGGGCTCCCCTTTGTCGCGCAGCGACAAAGGGGAATCTGGCGCGTTAGCGCCTGAGAAAATGGGTTTCCCGCAGCGCCGCGCTTTCGCAGAAAGCGGCGGAAATGTCCACGAGACTTTCCTGAAAAGGCAATTCTGGAAAATCCGCAGATTTTCCAGAATTGCGAAATATAAATATTCTTTCCGCTGCAACGACGACGACCGCCGCCAGTGGCGGAAACAGGGAGGAGTTGTTGGGGCAGCGGCCAGCAAGACGCGCGTGCCGCCCAAGGCACGATGCGGATGCTGGGTGCCGCAACCCGGAAACGCGGAGCGCATTCCAAATCGTCCGCCCTCTCTACAACGAAAATTGACTAAAAAATTTTTAGCTTTTCTGCAATATCTGCGGCAGGTGATTCGTATTCAGGGTATAAGAGCCCGGAAAGGGCTCCGCAGTTATCGTGCGGCGGGTGGTCCGGCTTCCCCAGTCCCCCGCCCGCCGCACCGTTACGGAGGACAGATACAATGATGGCAAAGCTTGAACGCGCCCCGCAGCAAGCCCGCATGGAGGCTGTGAGCCGCGATGCACTGGTGCAGGCGGCGCTGCAGGAGATCACCCAAAATTATCGTGAGGCCAGCCTTTCCAATGTGGCAAGGGCTTATGGTGTTTCGCTGGCGTATGTCAGCGAGTGCGTGCGCGCCCAGACCGGGCGCACCTACAAAGGAACTGCTGCAAAAGCACCGCATGGAGACCGCCGCGCGGCTGCTGCGCCGCAGCGATCTGAACATTCAGCAGATCATTGCACAGGTGGGCTACGAGAACACCAGCTACTTCTACCGCCTGTTCCACGAGCGCTACGGCCTGAGCCCCCGGGAGTACCGGTATGGTGCGCACCGGCGCCGCTCCCGCCGCCCCACCGCATGAAACCCTCTTTTGATTTTGCTGCCCCCGACCGCCGTGCTGCCGCCCGCGCACGGCGGTCTGTTTTTGCCGCAAAATGGAGAAAAATCTGGTGCTTTATGGAAAATTGTGTTATACTGAATAAATGCACCCCGCGCGGCAGGGCGCGGGCAAGAGAGGATGAGTGGATATGTTTCGCGGAGCGGTAAGAGCGGATATGGCAAAGATCCTTGAGGTCTATGCCCGTGCGCGGATTTCATGGCGAAAAACGGCAACCCCACCCAGTGGGGGGACAACTACCCCAGCCCGGAGCTGCTGGAAGAGGATATCGACACCAACCGGCTGTTCGTGTACATGGTAAACGGCCAGATGCAGGCGGTGTTTGCCTTTGTCCTTGGCGAGGACCCCACTTATCAAGGATCATTGAGGACGGACAGTGGCTCAACGACACCCTGCCCTACGGCACACTGCACCGGCTGGCTTCGGCGGGCGAGAGCAAGGGCGTGGGCAAAGCAGTGGTGGAGTGGTGTCTGGAGCACTGCGAGAGCCTGCGCGCCGACACCCACGCCGACAACAAGGTGATGCAGCACCTGCTGGAAAGCGAGGGCTTTACCCGCTGCGGCATCATCCATGTGGAGGACGGCACGCCGCGCATTGCCTACCAGCGGATGTCCCTGACCCAGATGCGTATGGTGGGGTGAAAATTTTTCGCCTTTCTGTACAAACGCACTGAAAAATTGTAGGATAAGAATGGAAAAGACGTTCACTTTCACGCTTTACAACTTTACCCCAGATAAAGTAAAATAAGGACAGAAGCCTTTCATACTATGGGCGCGGAGGATGCCGCGCCGGATGTTTTTTGTATAGAGACGCCGGAATTGTGCCGGCGCAGGGGAAGGAAACGAGGGAGCAGGATGGAGTTCAGTCTGGAGCATCTGCAGCCAAAGGGCGCGCCTCCTTTGCGCTGCGCAGCCTGTACGAGACGGCAGGCTGCCGCAAGTACCACATGGGACGGTTCGAGGAGTACAGCCTGTATCAGGAGAACCGCAGCTTTCTGTCGTCGGAGCAGGTCATCACCTTTACCGACCTCGATGGCCGTCTGCTGGCGCTCAAGCCGGATGTGACCCTGTCCATCGCCAAGACGGCGCAGCCCGCCCGGGCGAGACGCTGCGGTACTACTACCACGAAAACGTCTACCGCCCCTCTGCCGAGAGCCACACCTTTAAGGAGATCTCCCAGATGGGTCTGGAACTGCTGGGCGCTGTGGGCGAGGCCGAGGTGCAGCAGGCGGTGTGTCTGGCGGCGCAGTCGCTGGCGGCGCTGGGCGCAGAGTGGGTGCTGGAAGTCAGCCACATGGGCTACCTGTTCGGCCTGTTCGATGCGCTGGGCGTGCCGGAAGCCGCCCGGGCGCAGCTGCTGGAAAAGCTGCGGCAGAAAAATGCCCATGAACTGCGTGCCGCCGCGCTTTCTGCGGGGCTTTCGAAACGGCGGCAGACGCTTTGTGCGGGGTGCTGGAACTTTCCGGCAGCTACGCTGCTACCCTTTCCAAAGGCGGCAGCGCTCTGCCGCAACCCCGCCATGACCGCCGCCGTGGCAGAGCTGACCGCCTTAGCGCCCACGCTGGGGGGCAGGCGGCAGCATCCGGTTAGACCTGACCTTAGCCGGTGAGATGGAATACTACAACGGCCTTGTGTTTCAGGGTTACCTGAAAGCCCTGCCCCGTCCGCTGCTGAAGGGCGGGCGGTACGATTTACTGCTGCAAAAGTTCACCCCCCGGGGCGGGTGCTATCGGCTTTGCGGTGTATCTGGACGAGCTGGACCGGCTGAACGCGATGCCGCCGGTACAGCATCAGGACACCGGCAAGGTGATGCTGAACGTGGCGCTGCCCAAAGGGCGGCTGGGCGACAAGGTCTACAATTTACTGGCGGGCATCGGCTACGGCTGCCCGGAGGACTACAACGCCACCCGCAAGCTGGTGGTGGAGAACCCGGCGGCGGGCATCCGGTATTTTCTGGTCAAGCCCAGCGACGTGGCCATCTATGTGGAGCACGGCGCTGCCGATGTGGGCATCGTGGGCAAGGATATCCTGACCGAAGCCGCCGCAGACGTGTACGAACTGCTGGACACCGGCCTGGGCCGCTGCCGGATGTGCGTAGCCGCCCCGGCGGGCTACCGGGACGACCCCAGCCGCCCGGTGCGGGTGGCCACCAAGTTCGTCAACATTGCAAAGCGCTACTACGCCTCCATGGGGCGGGATATCGAGATCATCAGGCTGAACGGCAGCATCGAGCTTGCGCCCATCCTGGGCCTGTCCGACGTCATCGTGGACATCGTGGAGACGGGCACCACCCTGCGGGAGAACGGCCTGAAGGTCGTCACCGAGTTTATGCCCATCTCGGCCCGGTTCATCGCCAACAAGGCCAGCTACCAGTTCAAACACCGGCAGATGGA
>VOFG01001920.1_pt1 | contig 47403 bp, 99 predicted proteins | sample 5384171 | NCBI WGS metagenome assembly VOFG01 (sample SAMN12384726, study PRJNA508395) | human gut metagenome | isolation source: healthy gut F | host: Homo sapiens
GATCAGAGTTCCTTCTGCAGAACGGCTTTTGTTTCTTCCCAGTAAGTGTCTGAGATACCTGCGATAGCACCGAGACCCTGCTGTTTTCCTTCCTGCATCAATACAACAACGGTTAAAGCAATACAATCAATGACATAAATGACTGTCAAAATCGTTCTTAAAATTTCCACAATTACACCTCCTACGGCCAACTTATATTATTTTACCATAGCGGAAGAACGATTTCAACTGTTATTTGCCTATTTTAGCCGTTTTCACCACTCTCTTACGCCGGTTCCCTTTGCGGGAACGGATTCCGGTATTTCGCTTCCTCACCGAGGCGTTCCTCGATGCGGAAGCTCATTGTATTTCGCATTCCGCTCCGACCGGCACGGTGCTCCGGTTTTGATCTGGCCGGCGCCTGTCGCGACGGCAAGGTCTGCCAGAAAATCATCCTCTGTCTCTCCGGACCGGTGGGAAATGACGGCGCGGTACCCTGCTCTCTGCGCCATCTCCACCGCATCCAGCGCCTCAGAGAGCGTTCCGATCTGGTTTACCTTGATCAGAACCGCATTTGCCGTGCCAAGTGCAATGCCGCAGGAAAGCCTTCTTCATTCGTCACAAACAGATCATCCCCGACCAGCTGTACTCTGTTCCCGAGCGCTTCCGTCATCTGTTTCCAGCCTTCGAAATCGTCCTCGCACAGCCCGTCTTCGATGGATACGATCGGGTATTTTTCGATCAGTTCCTCATAGTAGGCAACCATTTCTGCGGTATCCCTGAAATACTGTCTTTCCGCACTGACGGGATTCCCCGGGAAAGTAGTAGACGTTCCTGCTCTCCTCGTAGAGCTCGCTTGCCGCCGCATCGATCGCGATCATCACGTCGTTTCCGGGCGCATAGCCGGCTTTCTGGACCGCATTGACAATGAGCTGCAGTGCTTCATCGGAATCCTTTAAATCCGGCGCAAAGCCGCCCTCATCGCCGACAGAAGTCGAGTATCCCTTCTCCTTCAGGAGCTGCTTCAGCGTATGGTAAATCTCCGCGCACATGGAAAGACCCTCCCGGAATGAGGGAGCGCCGCACGGCATAATCATAAATTCCTGCAGATCGACGGTGTTGTCGGCATGACGGCCGCCGTTTAAAATATTCATCATCGGCACGGGCATACGGCTTTGTGGCAGCCGCCCAGGTACTGGTACAGCGGCAGATGAAGCGCATTGCCGCCGCGCCACAGCAAGTGAGACACCGAGAATGGCGTTTGCCCCGAGGTTTTCTTTCGTTTCGGTTCCGTCTGCCTGGCACAGGATATGGTCGATCCGCTCCTGCTCGAGCGCATTCTCGCCGACAACGGCATCGGCCAGCACGGTATTGACCGCTTCTACAGCCTTTCTCACGCCCTGCCCCAGATAGCGCACTTCCTGATCTCTTTTTTTTTTCCAGTGCCTCAAATTTTTCCTGTCGATGCCCCGGACGGCACCTGGGCACGCCCCATATGGCCTTCCAGCCCGAGAATCCCTCCCCGACGGCCACTTCCACCTCTACGGTCGGATTTCCGCGCGAATCCAGAATTTCTCTTCCTGTCACGCTTCGAATTGGTAAATATCGAAACATAGTTTTCCCTCCTGTTTTGCTGCAAAGTGAACAGTAACCAAGTTTCTTCTCTGCGTTCACAGTATATGACCGTGCTATGGGAAAAATATGTTACTCTCTCTGTCGAAACCTCTTTTTTCCAGTCCTTATTCTTTTCAAACATAAAAAACGCAATATGAAAGCCATCCGATTTTTCCATTTTTCGGATGGCTTTTCATAAGTTAGAACTGTGCATTGGACTGAATCCTTTCTTTTTTGTTCTTTTGTTCTTTGTTTCACTTTGGGGTACTTCGTTACGTTTTCTTGGGTCCATACCTTCGCTTTCTTAGTTTATGGGGTAATTCGTTATGTTCTCGGTGGTCCGTCCTCTCTTTCTGTTTTTTTTCTTCCGTTTTCTTTTGTTGACTTTACTATATCAGTTTTCTCACCGTTTGTCAACACCTTATTTTGATTTTTTATCTGTTTTCCATTTTTATTCTGTCTCTTATTGCGTAATTATTTTATTTTCAGATTATTATAATAAAATATCCCTGCCGCACCGTTTCAAAAACGAATCCGGCAGGGACATTTTCACGATTTCTCTTTATTTCTTAATCAGCAGGGATTTTCCTGTCATTTCTTTCGGCTGTTCCATTCCCATCAGCTCGATCAGGGTCGGTGCGATGTCTGCCAGGCTCCGCCCCTCTTAACGTGTAGGATGGGTCTGCATTAACCAGAATGAACGGAACCGGATTGGTGGTATGAGCAGTATATGGCTCGCCTGTCTCATAGTCTACAAGCTGCTCTGCGTTACCGTGGTCCGCGCAGATGAACATCTGGCCGTCAACCTCTTTTAATGCCTCCACTGGCTTTGTCCTACGCACTCATCAACAGCCTCAACTGCCTGGATTGCTGCGCCTCAACGCCTGTATGACCAACCATATCCGGATTGGCGAAGTTGATGATGATCACATCATATTTCTGGGAACGAATGGCATCCGTCAGCTTGTCGCATACTTCGTAAGCACTCATCTCCGGTTTCAGATCATAAGTAGCAACCTTCGGGGATTTTACAAGGATTCTGTCCTCACCTTTATTTGGCTCCTCAACGCCGCCATTGAAGAAGAAGGTTACATGTGCATATTTCTCGGTCTCGGCGATACGAGCCTGTGTCATGTTATGTGCTGCCAGATACTCACCGAAGGTATTGGTGATCTCTTCTTTTTTGAATGCAACGGATTTGTTCGGGATGGTCTCATCGTATTCCTGTGAAGCATACGTAGGTCAGGATCCAGACGTTTTTCTCTCTCAAATCCGGTGAACTCATCTGCGCAGAATGCTCTGGTCAGCTCACGTGCACGGTCAGGGCGGAAGTTGAAGAAAATAACAGAATCTTTGTCCTGAATAGTTGCAACCGGTTTTCCGTCTTTTTTCAGAACGGCCGGCAGAACGAACTCATCAGTTTTTTCAGCATCATAGGAAGCCTGAACAGCTCTGCCGCATCAGTTCCCTTCTACGCCTTCCCCTTTTGTCAGCGCTTTGTAAGCCAGCTCTACACGATCCCAGCGGTTATCTCTGTCCATTGCATAGTAACGGCCGGAAACAACACCGATCTCACCTACGCCAAGCTCATCCATCTTTGCCTGAAGCTGCTCTACAAGGATTTTCCGGATGCCGGAGGAGTGTCACGGCCATCCAGGAAGCAGTGTACATAAACTTTCTTCGAGACCCTTCGTTTTGCCAGCTCAAGAAGTCCGAATACATGGGTGATATGGCTGTGCACGCCGCCGTCGGATAAGAGTCCGAACAGGTGCAGTGCGGAATTATTTGCTTTGCATTTTTCAACAGCCTTTACCAGCTCTTCATTCTCGAAGAAATCGCCGTCCTGGATTGCTTTCGTGATTCTGGTCAGCTCCTGATATACGACGCGGCCTGCGCCCATGTTCAGATGGCCTACCTCGGAGTTACCCATCTGGCCGTCCGGAAGTCCTACAGCAAGTCCGCTTGGCCTGTCCTTTTACAAACGGATATTCAGCCATCAGCTTGTCCATAATCGGAGTTTTTCGCTTCGCAGACAGCGTTATGCTCGTATTTGTCATTCAGTCCATATCCGTCAAGAATCATTAATACGGTTGGTTTTTTACTCATTGTGAATTCCCTTCTTTACTTAAATTTTGGGTAACAATCCAGATCCCGTCTCGATTCCGCTTACGCTGCATCTCGATGTTGCTTTTCGCCATATGAAACTCCAAAAAAGCGCCCTTCATGCAAGCAGGATTCGCGATTTTTCTTCCATTTCGCATGGCTCTGAATTGTTACATTTTTGTTAGTATACCCGGATTGTCGAAGAAATCTCCTGGATCATCGACATTCCGCCTAAAATCTGCATCGACAAATTCCGTCCTAATGAGCGAACAAAATAACGACTTAATTTCGCTGACACTTTTGATCGGGCATTCGGTAGCATGTGCAGCCGATTCTGCCGCAGCAGTTCCATAAAATATTGCGCACAACATCGAAAATATCGCCCACAACGGCACTCCGCAGTCGGAAGCCTCCGGCACCTCGTCCGTAAAACATCGTATCCTGTACGGCATCGCCTGTCAGGAATACGGCATTGTAGGAATCATTGACAGTCGCGAGCGGATGATTGCTGTCGATCAGCATCGGATGAACGCGAGCTTCGATTCCCCCTTCCGGGGTATCTTTTGCCACGCCGAGCAGCTTGATCGTGCATCCCATCTCTTTGCGTACTGGATATCGGTCGCCGTGATTTTGGTAATGCCTTCGGTGTAAACATCTTCAAATGTCACTCTGAATTGAACGCTGCTGAAGCAAGAATTGCCACTTTCCGGCCGGCATCAAGACCTTCCACATCTGCGGTCGGGTCTGCTTCCGCATAACCCATGTCCTGCGCCAGACGGAGTGCATCGCCAAACTCCATGCCTTCCTGCGACATTTTTGTGAGAATAAAATTTGTGGTACCGTTGAAAATACCCATCAGCTCTGTGGATATGATTGGCTGCAAGGCACTGTTTCACCGGACGGGATAATCGGAATTCCTCCTGCCACGGATGCCCTGTAGAGAAAAATCCTTCCGTTTCTCTTTGCTGTTGCAAGGATTTTTTTGCCCTCAGATGCCACCAGGTCTTTGTTTGCCGTTACAACATTTTTTTCCTGCATCCAGGCAGGCAAGAATGTAATTCATAGCCGGCTGTTTTCCACCCATAACCTCAACAACAATCTCAATCTCCGGGTCATTGGCAATGTCCTCAAAGTTCATGGTAACGATCGACGGATCATCAACCTTTGCAGCTGCTTTTTCCACATTGCGCACGAGAATTTTTTTCAGCTCCACACGCGCTCCCCAGCTTCGGGAAGCATTTCCTCCTGCTGGCTTTTCAGCACTTTGTACACACCGGTACCGACGGTGCCAAGACCCAGCATTCCGATTTTAATTACTCTTTTTCCTCTGCCATACTCATCTCTCCCCTCTTATTTCAGGGATACGATGCATTCAATTTCTACTTTTGCTGCTTTTGGAAGAGCGGCAACTGCTACACAGGAACGAGCCGGTTTGGACTCGCCAAAGAAAGCACCGTATACTTCATTTACCTTTGGCAAAATCGTTCATATCGGTCAGGAAAATGGTTGTTTTCATCACTTTCGTGCGGTCAGTTCCTGCTGCTGTCATGATTGCGTCCAGATTCTTTAAAGAGAGGGTTGCCTGCTCTTCTACGGTTTCCGGGATCACGCTGCCATGCTCTACATCAAAGCCAAGCTGTCCGGAAATAAATAAAAAGGCCGTTGTCTGCGACTGCCTGTACATAAGGTCCGATTGCTGCCGGTGCTTTTTCTGTATTAATGATTTCTCTTGCCATAATCATATTCTCCTTTATGCTTTCTTTCGCGTCGTCTGATTTGCCGCGTTTTTTCCCTCTATCATGCGGTTTTTCCGACACTTTGTCGTTCCCATCATATCACATGTGGGAGATGTCCGCAAGTGCGAAAAGCCGCTCCCGGACACAAGAAAAGTTCAGAATCGTTCATTTCACATATCCAAATTCTATTAATTCATGTATGAACGCACTCCGTCTAGGATATCTTTTGTGATATGTCGACATAACAGCAATCACTTGTTTCTTTTGATAACTGTTCTAAAGTTCGTCTGATTTTCTTAAAAAGCCGGTAAATTCATTTGCCTTTTCCAATCAAATCATCAATCCTATTTCATTTTATCCGTCAATATCCATTTTCCTTTACGATTGGAGCCCTCACGGATAACTTTACCTTCATGTTGCATTTTTGTAAGAATACGCTTAATCGTTGCCGTAGAAACTGCAAGCGCTTTTGCTAATTTTTTTCTGAGTCAGTTTCGATTTTATAAATCATTTTGACAATTGAATTTCAAGGTCATCTTTGAGATCATGATTGGGGTCATTGGGATCTCGATCGAGGTCAACAGGCTCATGATTGAGATTATCGGGCTCACGATTGAGATCATTTGACCCATGATTGAGGTCATGATCTCGATTTTTGACTCAATGACCTCATTCTGGCCGCGATAAAGATTGATGCGGAAAGCTACTTCCATATCAATAAATTCCGGTTCACGCAATCCGTATTCCTGCATAGCCTGCATAAGTTTCGGAATACCACTTCCCCATGCTTCCACAAGGTTCATATAGGCAAAAGCATTGGCAAGCGAACGATTTCGGATTTTTGAAAATCCTTCCTTCATCAACTCAATCGTTACGCCAGGAAGCAGTCCACCAGGAGATGTGATCTCCAAGCGATCATCATAAATTGCCACCTGAATATTAGAATTCTGAATGTAACTGCAATTCATAACTGCATTAACGATCAACTCACGGATACTATCCGGCGGCAGTTCATAAATATCCTGTCGATATACGCCTTCCAGCCGACATCCCATACGAATATTTCTAAGGACAAACTGCACCGCTTCCTCTACTTGCTTCCAAAGCGGTCCTTCATAATTACGTCGATCCAAAAAGACAGCTCGCGTCGTTCCCTTTAAACACAGCGCACTGTATCATAGAACGGAGTCCACCTTGTCCCGTTAAATAAATATACGCATTTGTCGGATAGATTTTTTCATTCTCATCTTTTTTCAAAATTCCCCAACTGAGCAAAATATTTTTCGTTACATCTTTAACTTCTGATCGCTGAAGATTGATTTGCAGTTGGCAATAGCAACTTCTTTCATTTGTTCACAGAGACTTTTAATATCTTCATCGGTCACTTCCATATCTCTGCAGATTATTGAATCAAAAGAGCGGGCATCGCATTCATAATATAACTCTCTTGACATATCACGATCAGCAGGGCGTGTTGTTCCAGAAACTCGAATATATACGCCATTCTCCAGCCCCCTCTGCCTTAATATAATATGGTTTCCGACGTCCCGTCCTGATTTCTGCAACAATTACAGGTTTATCATTTATATTTTGCAAATAAACGGGATAATTGTAGGTTCACAACTGTCAGAAATAGTATTCGTAATCGCATCAATCTCCTGAAAACTTTATCCTCCGGAATGCCAACAACTTCTCTTTTGTTTTATCGTCAATACCAAATATAATCCTCCCACCTTTTCCGTTAGCGAAAGCAACAACCGTTTTCATATATTTCATGCTCTTGTCTGGACGTTGTACTTTGAATTCAACGTTCTTGGATTCTCCAGCAAGGATTTCTTCTATTGTCATCCGATCACCTCCATGATTAAGTTTTGTCCATGATGACTCTATTATTTTGCTTTTTGCTTCCAATGTGGTTCCATTCATTTATGACTATTTTCCGTATGGTGCTTCAGATTCTGCCGCCATCAACACTGTTTCCTGATCGCTCAGATCGTATGTCACGGCTTTATGCTCTGGCTCATTAAAGGAAGACGAACCACCGATACCGAAATATTTTTCAAAAACGTTTTCAGTTTTCAATGACTCTCTGTTTTTTCTTGGCTCTTCCGCCACCACCAAAATGAGAAATTGGCGGCATGATTTTATCTATATCCGTTCCCGCTGTTTTGATCTCTCCGTCCCGAAACGCATTCTCTATGAACTTTCGTGTGTCTTTCGGCTTCAATTTTTCTTCCGTAATAATTACATTAAGATCATAATCGCGCTGTTCCACAACAAATTCATGCCACTCATCCATAACATCGTCCACATCATTGATTCCTGCAATAAAGGTTTCAATAAGCTGTTTCTTGCTGCGCAGCTCCGGGCTGGCATCAATCGCTTTATTGATGGTTATCAGCACTTCCTTATCTTCACAGCGGGTATCATGATACTTCTTTACAAGCATCAGAATATAATCAATGTTGATTTCTACCTGCCGGATCAATTCAATTTCAAACACCACATCATCTGTAATATCCGTACTTTCCCGGCGTTTCCGTTTCCACTCGTCACGCAAATCCTGATAACGTCCAAGGTAGTCTTGCAAATTGCGCTCAGAAATCAGCTCATTTCCCTTAAATTCGTCAAAGGAAAGCAGAAGGTTTCTCATACGAAGAATAGCACCAAACAAAGCAATAAAATCCTTCTGGTTCTGTTTCTCCGACAATCTGCGGTTCTGACAGCGGAAACTTATGATTCAACTCCTCCATCAGATCCACATACCCTGGCATTGGCTTACCATCTACGGATTCATATCCGTAATAGTAATCCTTAAAGCTCTGCAGTACAACAAGGCCCCCGGCATTCTTATCCCCAAACAAGGAAATGGCACTATCTACTCGCTTCTGCAGATTTCTGAAACATACAATATTTCCAAAGGTCTTGATAGAATTCAGAATACGGTTTGTACGGGAAAACGCCTGTATCAGTCCGTGCATTTTCAGATTTTTATCTACCCACAGCGTATTCATAGTCGTCGCATCAAAACCGGTAAGAAACATATTGACTACGATCAGAATGTCCAATTCCTTATTCTTCATGCGAAGCGACACATCTTTATAATAATTCTGGAATTTATCACTTGAGGTATCGTAGTTCGTATGGAACATTTTGTTATAATCCTTGATTACTTCTTCCAGAAACTCTCTGACGGCTGGTCGACAGATATAAAACAAGCATATCACGAAGACGTGAATTTTTCAAGCCGCGCAAAAAAAATTACTCCGCTTCAAAACACAGAAACGAAGTGATTTCTTTTTTGCACAAACTGGCACTCTCTATAGCTAAATCAAGGGTTATATGTTGCATAAAAAACGCCACCAAACACCTTCAGCATTTCTGCCGAAACGTTTTAGCCCGTACAAAATCAATTATTTATTGTAGTTTACGATAGCCGAAATCTGGTTTCAGGGATGCCGCCTACCAGGCCGCCGTCGATGTTCTCCTGTGCGAACAGTTCCGGTGCGGTTTTTGCGTTTACAGAGCCGCCGTGGATACGGATAGCTGCTGCTGTTGCATCATCATAGATTTCAGCGATGCACCAGGTCGCGGATGCCTTTGCAAACTTCCTCAGCCTGCTCTGTTGTAGCTGTTTTGCCGGTTCCGATTGCCCAGATTGGCTCGTAAGCGATAACGGCTGTCTTAGCCTGATCTGCTGTTACATTCAGGAATCCAACTTTAACCTGCTGACGGATGAAGTCCATCGTAACACCCTGCTCTCTCTGCTCAAGTGTTTCTCCACAGCACATGATTGGTGTGATACCATGCTCGAAAGCTTTCAGCATTTTTTGTTCACAGTCTCGTTTGTCTCTGCGAAGTATTCTCTTCTTTCAGAGTGTCCGAGAACAACATATTTAACACCAGCATCTGTAAGCATAGCCGGGGACATTTCTCCTGTGTATGCACCTTTCTCTTCGAAGTACATGTTCTCAGCACCAACCTGGATGTTTGAGCCTTTTGCAGCCTCAACAACTGGAAGGATATCGATAGCCGGTACGCAGAATACTACGTCAACGTCGTCATTTGCTACCAGTGGTTTTAATGTATTCTACTAATTCTACTGCCTCGCTTGGAGTCTTATTCATTTTCCAGTTTCCTGCAATAATTTTCTTTCTTGCCATGATCGTTTGATCTCCTTAGTTTTGAATATAAATTCTTATTTGTCGTTTGCTGCTGCAACGCCCGGGAGTTCTTTTCCTTCCAGGAACTCCAGAGATGCACCGCCACCTGTGGAGATGTGTGTCATCTTGTCGCCATATCCAAGGTTGGTTTACTGCTGCTGCTGAATCACCGCCACCGATGATCGTCACTGCATCTGTATCTGCAAGTGCTTCTGCAACTGCTTTGGTTCCTGCTGCAAAAGTTCGGCATTTCGAAGCAGCCCATCGGTCCGTTCCATACAACTGTCTTAGCATCTTTAACAGCATCAGCGAACAGTTTTGCTGTTTCCGGTCCGATATCCAGACCTTCCCATCCATCCGGAATCTGTCCGGCCGGAACAACCTGTGTATTTGCAGTCGTTTGAGAATGCATCTGCAACAACGTTGTCTACCGGAAGAAGCAGTTTCACGCCTTTTGCTGCTGCTTTTTCTTTCATCATTTGTTTGCATAATCCAGATAATCCATCTCAAGCAGAGAATCACCAACGGTGCCGCCTGCTGCTTTTGCGAAGGTATAAGCCATACCACCGCCGATGATCAGGACATCAACTTTATCGATCAGGTTGTCGATAACAGAAATCTTGCTGGATACTTTGGATCCACCAAGGATGGCAACAAACGGACGCTCCGGATTGTTGACAGCATTTCCAAGGAAATGCGATCTCTTTCTCCATCAGGTAACCAACAACAGCAGTGTCAACATATTTGGTAACACCAACATTGGAGCAGTGTGCTCTGTGAGCGGTTCCGAATGCGTCGTTTACAAATACGTCTGCCAGGGAAGCCAGCTCCTTGGAGAATGCCTCGCCGTTCTTGGTCTCCTCTGCGCGGTAACGGGTGTTCTCAAGAAGGATTACATCTCCGTCTTTCATAGCCTCAACAGCTGCTTTTTGCGTTCGGTCCTACAACCTCCGGATCAGCTGCAAATTTAACTTCCTGTCCAAGAAGTTCTGAAAGGCGAACTGCAACCGGTGCAAGAGAAAGCTCTGGTTTTGGCTTTCTCCTTTCGGTTTTCCAAGATGAGAGCAGAGAATTACTTTTCCGCCGTCAGCGATCAGTTTTTTGATCGTTGGAAGAGCTGCTACCAGACGGTTCTCATCTGTGATTTTTCCATCGATCAGCGGAACGTTGAAGTCACATCTTACAAGGACTCTTTTTCCTTTTTACGTTGATATCATCTACGGTTTTTTTGTTTAACATGGGCGTTTCCCTCCATATATCCAACTGCATCTGCCGCGCCGTTTCTTTGTTTTTGCGGCATCGCGGTCCTTATTTAAAAATGCAGTTTATAATTTTTGCACACGGAAAAGGGCTGTTTTTGTGCCGTATTTTTCCGCCGCCCCGGTCCTTAACAGACCGGACCCTTTGGGCTCTGAAATTTTGTTCAGTTTGTTAAATTATGCTAACTCGCTGAAGTATTTGATTGGTACGAACCATCTGGCTTGTGTAGGAGTTCTCATTGTCATACCAAGAAACAACCTGTACCTCTGTTGTTCCGTTGTCCAGCGGAAGAACCATTGTCTGAGTTGCATCGAACAGAGAACCATATCTCATACCAACGATATCGCTGGATACGATTTCATCTGTCGTTGTATCCGAAGGACTCGGTTAGCAGATGCTTTCATTTTTGCGTTGATCTCGTCAACAGTTACAGTTCCTTCTACAACTGCTGTAAGGATTGTTGTAGAACCTGTTGGGGTTGGAACACGCTGTGCGGAACCGAGAAGTTTTCCGTTCAGTTCTGGGATAACCAGACCGATTGCTTTTGCAGCACCTGTGCTGTTCGGAACGATGTTAACTGCAGCTGCACGAGATCTTCTCAGATCACCTTTTCTCTGCGGTCCGTCAAGTGTCATCTGATCTCCAGTGTAAGCATGGATAGTAACCATGATACCGGATTTGATCGGAGCCAGTTCGTTCAGAGCTTTTTGCCATAGGTGCAAGGCAGTTAGTGGTGCAGGATGCAGCGGAGATGATGTTATCGTCTGCTGTCAGGGTCTTCATGGTTTACATTGTAAACGATGGTCGGAAGGTCGTTACCAGCCGGAGCGGAGATAACTACTTTACGAGCCTGCATTGATGTGTGCCTGTGCTTTTGCCTTGGATGTATAGAATCCGGTACACTCCAGAACTACGTCTACGCTTTAATTCTCCCCATGGGCAGTTGTTTGCATCCGGGAAAGCGTAGATTGTGATTTCTTTTCCATCAACTGTGATAGAGTTTTCTCCAGGATGTTACTGTATCAGCCAAAGCATATTTTCCCTGAGAAGAGTCATATTTTAACAGATGAGCTAACATCTTCGGGGATGTTAAATCGTTGATTGCTACAACTTCATAACCTTCTGCTCCAAACATCTGTCTGAATGCAAGACGTCCAATACGTCCAAAACCATTGATTGCTACTTTAACTGCCATGATTTTCAATTCCTCCTAAAAAGTGAATTTTAATTTTGAGTCTCTGTATTTGTTAAAGAAACATCAACCTTATCTTGTATAATACCTAATTTCGGAAAATTCAACCCTAAAAAGAAAATACGAAATTATTTCTAAGGTTTTTGAAGTCGGATGCCAATCCGTATTCGTTGCAAAATTTCGAATTTTTCCGTAATTATTAAGTGAAAGAGCCTTTGAATCCAGCCTTTCTGGGGCTTTTTCCGGCAAACATGCGTGTTTTCTATTGACAGTGACGGCAGATATTCCGGCTTTTTCTTTTTTAAACCGACGTAGTTGGGGAATCCGGCTTCACTGCGCGATAGCTGCCGCGTCCGCGAAATGAAACGCTATATGTTCCGGTTTGTGGGCATCGGCACCGAAGGTGATCTTTTTTCGCCGCCCAGTTCGGTATCTCTGATGACATCCGGCGTCGGATTCGGCACGCCAAGGCCTGCCTTGTAGCCTATGCCGGTGTTGATTTCCAGCGCGATATCGTACTGAATCAGCTACCCTGTCTTTTAAAATGGTATCGATCTCGTCCGCAAATGCGCGGTAGCTGTAATCTCAGGCTTTTTTTCTCTGCAGAACCTACCACATAATCCAGATGACGCTCTGGGAAATTTGAAGAACGGATATTTTCTGCTGTAGGACCGAAAATACGCCCGGTACATCTTCGCCATGTCCAGTCCGGGAAAGCATCGATGATAATCCTGGGTTTTCCGTCAATGACATGCATGGAGCCGATCACATAGTCGAACGGGTGCCTTCCGCATTTGGGCTTTACTGGCCATCCGTTCGCAAAAGCAAAAGCGCTACCATGAGTTCCAAACCGAATCGATATCGATTCTGCCGCGATATTTTTCCTGCAGTTCATTAGGCTTTTTGCCGCATATGCCGGTGTATCGAGCTGGAATTTGACGAATATATAATCCATATCGTAGTGATCCGTCAGGCAGATGCCCATGGAAGTCCCAAGCTCGATGCCCGTTTTACCATCTCTTCTGTTGCACATTTTCGCTGTCAATCTTGAAAAGAAACATCTGCATATGACAGTCCGCTATTTTCATCTAATTAAAATCTCATTTGAAATCGTTCCGCCTCCGCCAACACAGCCGTCCATCATAAAGACAACAGCCTGTCCCGGTGTGACCGCACGCACCGCCGTCTTCAAAGGTACATTAATCTCATCTGTCCCCGGTCCATTTTTGATGGCACGGGATGCCCTTTGTGGGAATAACGGATCTTTTGCGGTGCAGGAATTCCTGTTCGTCCAAGAATTCCAGCACGGAATTGCCATATAGTTTACATGGTTTGCTTTTACACTTTTCCCGAAAACATCTTCATTTTCGCCGAGAACAACACGGTCGTTCGTTTCGGACGGATTTCCAGTACAAAAATGCGGCTTGTCCCATGGAAAGGCCAAGTCCGCGGCGCTGTCCAATCGTATAATGGGTAATCCCCTCATGTTTTCCAACAACTTTACCGTCGCTATTCACAAAATCCCCCGGTCCGGTACTTTTTTCCGTGCGGCCTCGTTCAATAAAGGATGCATAATCCTTATCCGGCATAAAACAGATATCCTGACTGTCCTTTTGTGTGCACCGGAAGTCCGATTTTCCGCGATCTGCCGGATCTGATTTTGTGATAGACACCGACCGGCATCAATGTATGCGACAGTTGTTCCTGGGTCAGGTTATAAAGCGCATAAGTCTGATCTTTTGCAGCCGTCACAGAGTTGGTGATCGCATATCTTCCATTGGCAACTGTTCGATTCTTGCATAATGACCGGTCGCGATATAATCTGCGCCGATGGAAAGCGCACGGTCTAAAAGTGCTTCCCACTTGACATAGCGGTTGCAGGCATTGCAAGGATTCGGTGTACGCCCTGTAAATATTCTTCCACAAAATAATCCATGACCTTATTTTTGAACTCTTTTTAAAGTTCATCACATAATACGGAATCTCCAGACGTTCTGCCACACGGCGGGCATCATCTACCGCGGAAAGTCCGCAGCAGCCGCCATTTTCCTCCTGGACAAATTCATCCTCATCCTGCCAGATCTGCATGGTCACGCCGATGACATCGTATCCCTGTTCTTTTAAAGCCATATGCCGCCACGGAGGAATCCACACCTCCGGACATGCCTACAACTACTTTTTTTTTTTCCCATTTTAGTATTCTTCCTCTTCTTCTTCCAGTTCCTCGATATCATTTCGGTTTTCCAAGACCTTCGATCTTGATGCCATTCTTCTGAGCATAATCCCAGAGTGCAGCGTGAATTGCTTCTTCTGCAAGCAGAGAACAGTGAACCTTGACAGGCGGAAGTCCGTCGAGTGCCTCCATAACTGCCTTATTGGTTACTTCCAGAGCTTCCTGGACCGTTTTTCCCTTGCACCAGTTCGGTTGCCATACTGCTGGTTGCAACGGCTGCACCGCATCCAAATGTCTTGAATTTTGCTTCCTGAATGATGCCGTTATCGTCGATGTCAAGATACATTCGCATGATATCGCCGCATTTTGCATTTCCAACGGTACCTACACCGCTTGCGTTCTCAATTTCTCCTACATTTCTCGGATGCTGAAATGATCCATTACTTTTTCACTGTACATTGTTATTCTTCCTCCTGAACTATTTCAAAGCAGTCCTCCTCCGGCACAGCTTTTACCTGAATTTTTCTGTACCGGCTTTCTGGATGGACTGTCTTATTTTTTAAACTTATTTACCCTGCTGTTTTTTGATGTAATCCTCATACAGCGGGGACATGCTGCGCAGACGGTCTACGATCTTTAAATCTGCTCTACAACGAAATCAACGTCCTCTTTTTTGTGATCTCCTCACTCAGCGTCAGACGCAGGGAACCGTGTGCTTTTCTCATGCGGCAGTCCGATAGCCAGCAGAACATGCGACGGATCCAGGGATCCGGAAGTACATGCAGAACCGCTGGATGCGCAGATACCTTTCATATCCAGCATGATCAGAAGGGATTCTCCCTCGACAAATTCAAAGCTGATGTTGCAGTTGTTCGGCAGACGTTTTACCGGATCGCCGTTCAGACGGCAGTTCGGAATCTCGGTTAATATGCGGTTGATCAGATAATCACGTACTTCGATTTCTTTTGCGGTACGCTCCGCCATAGTTCTTGCCGCACGCTCTGCCGCAACTCCATATCCTACGATGCCCGGTACATTTTCTGTCCCGGCACGGCGTTTTTCTTTCCTGCGCACCGCCGTGTACGAAGGAGCGGATTTTCACACCCTTTCGGATGTAAAAAGCCGATTCCTTTCGGTCCGTTAATCTTATGACCGCTGGAACTGAGCATATCAATATTGCACTCATCCACATTGATCGGGATCTGGCCAAATGCCTGTACGGCATCTGTGTGGAATAAAATATTGTGTTCTTTTGCAATTCTTCCGATTTCCTTGATCGGCTGAATCGTTCCGATTTCGTTGTTTGCCGCCATAACGGAAATCAGAATGGTCTCAGGTGTGATGGCTGCTTCGAGTTCATCCAGATTGACAACGCCGTTCTCATCGACGCCGATATAGGTGATTTTCGCACCGCGCTCTTTTTCCAGATACTCACAGGTATGAAGAATCGCATGATGCTCGATTTTTGTGGTGATGATGTGGTTTCCTTTATTTTTATATGCTTCAAAGGTAGCTTTTAACGCCCAGTTATCGGACTCGCTGCCGCCGGCTGTGAAATAAATTTCCTCCGGTTTTGCGCCGAGCACGTTTGCGATCTGCTCTCTTCCTTTGGTGATGGCTTCTTTGCTTTTTTCCTGCAATTGCATAAATACTGGATGGATTTCCGTAGTATTCGCTGACATAAGGAAGCATAGCCTCGACAACTTCCGGGGCTGTTTTTTGTTGTTGCCGCATTGTCCAGATAAATCATTGTTGTTCACTCCTTGTCATTTTCTATCGCTGTTTTCTGTTTTCTCTAATTGCCGGCTCTGCTGAACCAGCTCTCCGAGGCTGATGGAATCCACAGCGTTCGTAATTCCTCATTGATCCTCTGCCACACAAAACGCGTAACGCAGAAATCGGCCGCATCGCAGCCGCCCAGGCCTTCATTGACCGAGCACGTGACTGCCTCGAGTCCGCCCTCCAGCACACGGAGAACATCTCCTACCGAAATGGAATCTGCCGGTTTTGCAAGTACATATCCACCGCCTGCTCCCCGCACACTCTCAATGAATCCGGCTTTTTCGAAGCGGACGCACCAGCTGCTCCAGATAGCTCTCTGAGATATTCTGGCGTTCTGAAAATGCTGGCAATGGACACTGCACCCTCTTCTTCGTGACTCGCCAGATCGATCATGGCACGCAGACCATATCTTCCTTTGGTCGATAATTTCATTCCTGGTTCTCCTTTTTTCCTGTGCTGTCGTTTTCCAATTCCGACAGTTTTAATCGGATTTATTTCTCACTCAGAATAGCACCTATCACGGGGTTCTGTCAAGGAGTTTTTTCGCATATTTTAGACTATCTGCGCAATGCCGTGAAAGGAGTCTATCCCATGCTGAAAATCACAAGAAAGAACACGCTTCTTCTTGGCACACTGATCCTGACCGCGTCCGGGATCATCTGCAGAATTCTTGGATTTCTCTATAGAATATTCCTGTCGCGCCGGATCGGTGCGGAAGCCTTTGGTATCTACCAGCTCGCCCACCACTCTACGCACTGATGCTCTCCCTTGGCGCAGGCGGCATGCAGACGGTGCTCTCGCGCTTTGTCGCATCGTACCTTGCCAAAAAGGATTCCAGACGGGCAAAGATCTGTCTGGCGGCCGGATGCGGCATTGTAGTGATACTTTCCTTCTCCGCCTCCATCTTTCTCTTTTTCAGCGCGGATTTTATCGGAACACGGCTTCTTTTTGAGCCGCGGACGATTCTGCTCCTCCGGATTTTATCACTCGGCATTCTCCCTCCGGGATCCACAACTGTCTCTCGGCATGGTATCTTGGCCAGAATCAGACGGCACTGCCTTCTTTTGCCAGCTTTTGGAACAGTTCGTGCGCATGGGCGCTTCCTACCTTGCCTGGCTTTTTCTGTCTTCCCACAAGCCTCCCCTCTGCCGCTGTCGCTGCATTCGGTACTGCCGCCGGCGAACTCTTTTCGTGTCTCTTTCTGATGGCCTGCCTGTCCGTCTCGCACAGCAGGTCCCCTCAGAAACACCGCCCGATTTCTGTTTTTTTCAAAGAAAAGACCCTCTGGTACGATACCTTCCGAGCTTGCCGTTTTGAATCTTCCGCTTACGCTGAACCGTATTCTTCTGAATGTCCTCCACAGCATTGAAAGTGCTCTGCTCCCCGGCTGTCTGGTCACCTTCGGTCTTTCCCGGAAAGCAGCGCTCTCGCAGTATGGCATTCTCACCGGTATGGCACTTCCTATGATCTTTTTCCATCTGCCATCACCCACGCGGTGTCCGTCATGCTTCTGCCCGGCGTAGCAAAACAGCAGGCCGACGGTACGCCGGAGCAAATATCAGACACGATCCGTTATACAATTTCTTTCTGTGTGCTGCTTGGCACTTCCGCTGTTTTGCCTTTTTCTTTTTCGGTCCGTGGCTTGGACGTTTCCTTTTTCAAAACGAAGAAGTCGGCGTTTTTCTGCGTATCCTTTCATTTTTAAGTCCTTTTCTCTATCTGGAAACGACACTTGGAAGCATTTTAAACGGCCTTGGAAAAACTTCTCTCGTTTTTTTCCAGAACCTTGCCGGAGATGTAATTCGTATTCTTGCAATTCTTTTTTCTCGTCCCGGTTTTCGGCATCCGTGGCTATCTCTATGGTATTCTTGCAAGTGAACTTACCATTATGACAATGGCACTTTTGTTCCTGCATCGGGAATCTGCAAACGGATTTGCTGTTCATTGATACCTTTTTTCTATCTTTTTTTAAGAGAAACAGAATTTTCGCCGAAAAAATATCGACAATCTTCGCGTTATGTATTATAATTTATAGATAGTTTGCGACGGGGCACACAAGAACGCTCCTCTGTCCGCAGCTAGAAAAAGAAGTGCATCTAAGATAAAGGAGAACGAAAATGAGCCTTGAATTTGTAAGAAAACTTCCCACCCCAACAGAGATCCGGGAACAATATCCCTTAAGCGCCCGCGCAACCGAAATCAAAAACAGCGTGACGCTGAAATCGCAAAAGTCTTTACCGGGGATTCCGATAAATTTCTTGTTATCGTAGGACCTTGCTCCGCAGACAACGAAGACGCTGTTCTGGAGTACAATCACCGTCTGGCAAAGGTTGCCGACAAAGTATCCGACAAACTGATCATCATCCCGCGTGTCTATACCAACAAACCGCGTACCACAGGTGAAGGCTACAAAGGTATCGTTCATCAGCCGGACCCGGAAGGAAAGCCGGACCTGCTGCACGGCCTGATCGCCATGCGTAAAATGCATATGCGTGTAGTAGAAGAGACTGATCTGACTTCTGCAGACGAAATGCTGTATCCGTCCAACTGGAGCTATCTGTCCGATATTCTCTCCTACGTTGCTGTCGGCGCACGTTCCGTAGAAAATCAGGAGCACCGCCTGACCGTTTCCGGCATCGACATTCCGGCCGGCATGAAAACCCGACCAGCGGTGACCTTTCCGTTATGATTAACTCCGTCATCGCCGCACAGGGCTCCCACTCCTTTATTTACCGTACCTGGGAGGTAAAGACAAGCGGAAATCCGCTGGCGCACCATTCTCCGCGGTGCGACCAACAAGCACGGCAACTCCGTGCCGAACTATCACTACGAGGACATTCAGCTTCTGCTGGAGAAATACAACGAAACACATCTCGTAAACCCGGCTACCATCATCGATGCCAACCATTCCAACTCCGGAAAGAAATACGAGCAGCAGATCCGTATCGTCAAAGACGTTCTGCACACAAGACGATGCAACAAGGATATCGAAAGTCTCGTAAAGGTGTTATGATCGAAAGCTATCTGGAGCCTGGCAATCAGAAAATCGGATGCGGAAATCATGTCTATGGTAAATCCATCACCGACCCGTGCCTTGGCTGGGATCAGACCGAACGCCTGATTTATGATATCGCTGAGGAGTGCTAAATTTTCTCAACACCCTAAAAACATCAAAAACCTTCGCTGCAGTTTTTCACCAGTCTGCGGCGGAGGTTTTTCTATCGTTTTACTTTTTCTGTTCCACCTTTACTTTCTCGGATGTGCCTTCCGGTACACATCCCTGATTTTATTCACACCAAGGTGGAGATACATCTGCGTCGTCGAAATATCGGCGTGTCCCATCATCTCCTGGACACTCTTTAAGTCCGCACCGTTTTGCAGCAGATGGGTTGCAAACGAATGACGCAGGGTATGCGGCGTAATATCCGCAGTAATGCCTGCGGATTTCGCATAGGATTTCAGAATTTTCCAGAATCCCTGACGACTCATCGAACCTCCGGAGCAGTTGACAAACAATACATCATCATCCCGTCCATGCATCAGGGCTGCGCGCGCACTCCCAAGATACTGCTCCAACGCCTTTTCGCCGGTCCGCCGAACGGAACGATCCGCTCCTTTTCATCGCGGCAGGTGATGTAGCCCATCATAAGATTGACATCCTGTGTTTTCAAATGGATCAACTCACTGACACGGATACCGGTCGCATACAGCATTTCCAGCATTGCTTTATCGCGGATACCCTTTGGCGTGTCGGTTTTGGGCTGGCGAAGCAGCAGATCGACCTCTGCGATGGAAAGGATCTCCGGCATTTTCCGCTCAACCCTCGGTGGCTGCAGTGCTTTCGACGGGTCAGATACCATTTTCCCTCCTGACACGCATATTGGCAAAACATATGAATCGCCGCAATGCTGCGCGAGATCGTTGCCGGGGAGAAGTGTTCCTGCTCAGATATAATAAATAAGAATTTAAAACCGTTGCATTCATCTGCTCCGGTTTTTCTATTCCGTGCTCCTTCAAAAAACTGCCAGCTTTCGAAGATCGCGCTGATAGGAGACTTCTGTATTTTTGATGCTTTCTTTTCCGTCTGTAGATAGTCCGTAAATGACTGTATCGTTTCCTGCATAGCTTTTTCTTTTTTGCTTTTTCTCCCTCTCACTGCCCGATAAAGGGTAACAATGCTTTTAATTATATACACGTTTTTTCAAAAATGCAATTCCCTTTTCCGACCGTTTTTACAGGATTTTCGCAAGAAACCACGGATTGACATAACTCTCAAGCAGAACACCCCACAGAAGCAGGATCAGTGCAAAGAAGTACCGCACGCCAAAGCAAAAATATTCCTTTTTTCTGTATGCCGCCGGCAAGGTGATTCGTCTCTGCCATCCGGCTGCACGCAGCAGCCATCAGAAATAACGCGGCAAGGTAGAGGAAAATCTGCGGAAAAAGAGCCAGAAAAAGAATAAAAGACCTGCCATTCCGTTCTGCAGATAGGCAGCCGAGAGAAAGACGCCACACAGAAAAACCATATGCCCAAACGGCAGCAGTGGCAAAATACGCACCGATTGCCGTCAATCCAAAAGAGAAGTCCCGCAAATGCCGGTGCTAACCGTACCTTTAGAAGATAGGAAAAGCAGGCCTTTGCGGAAATTTTTCTTCCAAAAACGCCTCCGCCTGAAAGAGGCGGACGCTATTTCCTCCTTCATTCCCATGTGGGATGCCGTAAGCAGCAGCAGTACACCGAGGGTCATACCGGCCGCAAACCAGAGGGCAAAAAACGAATATATGCATTCTCATTCCGTTCTCTCATTTGCTTTTTTGCGCCTCCTTATTTTCTGCCTTACTGTCAATGTATTCACGGTTCATAGACAATATACGTAAAGAAGTGCCTGCTCCGCAGACCCCCATCTGCGAATGGCACTTCTTTCCTCTTTTTCAGGGTCCCCCCAATGTCTCACGCACCGAAATGTCCGTTCATTTCAAACCCTGCTTTTTTGTATATCCCCATAAGATATTTTTCACTTCTTTTTATTTCACGACAAGATAGGTATCCAGATCATCGAACTGATCAAGGTAGCTGACTGCGCCCTCGTACATATTGGACTGCAGTACGATATTTACCGTGTTATAGATGCAGCGTTTCAATTCTGCCATCGTCAGAGTTCCATCTGCAAGTTCTTTTTGATGTTCTCGTGATCCTCTGGCAGACCCGGCATTACCATGTCATTTCCGGCTCTCATGCAGCCCGCTGCCGTACACTCGCCCTGGATCTGTACGTTGGTGGTTGTCCAGTCGGTCATGATAGCTCCTGCAAATCCCCACCCATCTCTCGCTGCTTTCGTGCAGGTATCGTAGCAGTTTGCAGCGTGTACACCATTGATCAGGTTGTAAGATGTCATAATGGACATCGGCTGTGCATCTTTGACTGCGATTTCAAAGCCTTTCAGATAGATCTCACGCAGGGCACGCTCGGACAGGATGGAATCGGAGCCCATACGGTTATCCTCCTGATTGTTGCATGCGAAGTGTTTGATCGTGGTTCCGCAGCCCGGTACCTTCTGTACACCGAGCGTCATAGCAGCCGCCATCATACCGGCAAGCAGCGGATCCTCGGAATAATATTCAAAGTTTCTTCCGCAGAGCGGATTTCTGTGGATGTTCATGCCAGGTGCCAGCCACAGTGTTACGTTGAACAGCTCCATCTCATGGCCGATCATCTCGCCGACTCTCTTGATCAGTTCTACATCCCAGCTCTGTGCCAGAAGTGTTCCGACCGGAATTGCGGTACAGAACTGATAATAGGTTGTTCCGCGTTTTTCCTGCGGCTTACTGAAAGAAACCGCCTTCCAGGGCAGCCAGGAAATCGCTCGCTACGATCTCTCCGTTGTCTACCTGATATTCTCTCTTCAGACGAAGACCTGCAGGTCCGTCGACCAGAGCAATCGTGGTTACATTCCACGGCTCCTCCGAAGCACACGGGGATGTCTCCGCTGCTGCTCCCGGAACAGAAATTCCTGCGGAGCCAAGCGCGTTGCCTGTGCTCTTCCCGGATCACCGGTTGCAAGGAGTGCCAGCTGATCCACAGAAAGGGATTCCACAATCTTTCCTGCTTTTCCAGGAAGCTCTTCCGGTACCGGCTGGTAATCTACTTTCTCGGTCGGAATTTCCGCTGCTTTGAGTTCGATGACGCTCATTCTCTTTTCTTTACTTCCTTCTGCCATGCAACTTCTCTTGCCTGAACTTTTTCTGCATCAGGAACAATCTCATTCAATTCCTCTTTCAGCGGGCAGATATTTTCACACGCTGTCATGACTGCTTTCTCGTCCAGCTCCAGAGCGCCGGAGAGAACAGATGTATTCAGATCATTTCCAACCCAGATACCATACATGCCCGGCTCCAGAATCCAGGATGCACTTTCCTCCTCATAGGAAGTCAGCTGATACAGCGGGAAGGTGATGGTCATCGTCTGGGATTCCTTCGGAGCCAGCAGCTTTTGTCTTTCCAAAGCCTGCCAGACGCCGGAACTCCTTCACCAGTTTTCCCTGTGGGCAGGAAGCGTAGATCTGTACAACTTCTTTTTCCTGCATAAGTATCGCCGGTGTTGGTGACGGTAACAGTCACGCTTACTTTCGGATTCATCATGCCGCGGCCGCTTACTTTGATGTCATCGGTTCCGATCTCGAAATCGGTGTAGGACATACCGTAACCGAAGGAGTAACGGACTGGTACTTGAAAGGTATCGAAGTAACGGTATCCAACGAAGATACCCTCTTCGTATTTTTCTTTCATGAGGTCGCCGCTCTTGTAGCTGTAAACCTCTGCACCCGGATAATCATAGTAATCTTTTTTGCCCAGGTATCTGTCATTTTTCCGGATGGGGTTACATCGCCGCTTACAACATCAGCAAATGCATTTCCGCCTTCCTGGCCTGCCTGTACGTACTGTAAAATAGAGCGGATATTGTCAAATTCTTCTACGAATGCCAGATCCATCAGGCCGCCGGTGTTGATAACAAGAACAACGTTTTTATAGCATCTGGAAACCTGTGCCAGAATAGCTTTCTCTTCTTTGGAGATGAAGTAGTCACCCTCCGTATCAAAACGGTCTTTTGTTCTCTCCTGCGATACGTGCCAGAACGAAGAATGCGGGTGTCTGCACCGTCGGCTGCTGCTTTCTCTTCATCGATCGGGTTTCCGGATGGCATAAAGAACGGGGTTGCAGAGTAAGCATCAAAGAATTTTTGTGTCGTCTCCGTTCAATTTTGTGAAAATCTCATTTTTCCAGTCCAGTCTTGCCTGTACGTAGAGTTTATCGTAATCCTCCAGCCATTCACTGCTTGTTACGTCGTAGCCTGCATTTTTCATGCCCTGGAAAATATTGACGCTGTCACGCTCATTGACATCTCCGGAACCGGTACCTCCTTTGATGGTGCGGATCGCACCTGCTCCGTAAAGACCTACCTTGCTGCCCTTTGCCAGCGGCAGGAAATGATCTTTGTTTTCCAGAAGAACGAATCCCTCTGCTGCTGCCTCGCGGGCAAGTTTGCGGTGATCTGTTTCACGCTGGGTTACTTCCGGAGATGTAGTTCCGTTAAAGGTTCTTACCTTTGCTTTCATGTCTTTGTTCCTCCCAAACTTTGTTTCGTGCTAATGTCTCCATTATCTTCCCTTTTCGTGTAACTTCTAGTTCCTTTCTTGTCCTTTCTCTGGTTGATATTGATATTTCGCCTAATTTCTGGTACAATATTCTTATCTTTTTGATTATAATTGACGTATATTTCTATCACATCCTGGAGGTACTTATGGAATCCTGCTTTTACGAAACAATACACGAAACCGATCTGCTGCACGTCCGTTTTGAGCTGCAGGATGCGCCCGCTTTTGTTTTTCCGGCGCACTGGCACGAATATGTGGAAATTCTCTATCTGATCAGGGGACAGTTTTCCGCGATTGTCCAGGCAACGGGTATCGGTTAAACGAGGGCGATCTGATTATCATCAACTCCGGCGACCTCCATATGACGCGCTCCAACACCTGTACATATCTTCTGCTGCAGATTTCCGCAAGCCAGATGCGCCAATATCTGCCGGACTTTGATACGATGCGTTTCGACACGATCATTCCCTGCTCGGAACACCCGGCTCCGCTCCGCGCACTGCTCTCGGAGATGAACGAGATCCGGCAGAATCCTTCCGATTCATACCAGCTTCTCTTTACCTCACGACTGTACGAATTTCTGTACCATCTCTGCCGGTCGTATTCCCACCAGATCCCTTCGGCATCCCTCACGGGTTCACAGCGCGATCTGCAGCGCGTGACACACGTTATGAACTGGGTGAAAGTGCATTACCCGGAACCGTTAAGCCTCGAAACAGCCGCGGATTCCCTGGCGCTCTCGAAGGAGTATTTCTGCCGGCTCTTTAAAAAGTATACCGGACAAACCTTTCTCGAATATCTGAACGATGTGCGCACGATGCACCTGTACGAAGATTTACAGAATTCCGACGAAACGATCACGGTACTGATGGAGAAAAACGGGCTGTCGAATTACAAAATTTTTATGCGGACCTTCAAAAGCTGTATGGCTCTACACCTCAGAAAATGCGCTCGAACCGGATACGGCACGTATAAATTCTTTTGAAACTTACTGTTCTTATACACACTGAAAAGGCTGTGGAACATGATTGCTCATGTCCACAGCCTCTTTTTGATTTCGTTATTAAATTGTTTCGTAGAAAGTCTTTTATTTCGCGTAATCCGTTACACGGCTCTCGCGGATAACATTGACCTTGATCTGTCCCGGGTATTCCAGTTCAGCTTCGATCTGTTTCGAGATATCCCTTGCGAGCAGTACCATTTCAGAATCGGATACCTGCTCAGGAACAACCATGATGCGGACTTCTCTACCAGCCTGAATAGCAAAAGATTTTTCGACACCCTTGAACGAATTCGTGATGTCTTCCAACTGTTTTAATCTGTTGGTATATGTTTCGAGTGTTTCTCTTCTTGCACCCGGTCTTGCTGCGGAAATTGCATCCGCTGCCTGAACGATACATGCAATCAGAGACTGGGGCTCTACATCCCCGTGATGTGATTCTACTGTGTTGATCACAATCTGAGATTCTTTGTACTTTTTGCAGAGATCTGCACCGATCTGAATGTGAGATCCTTCTACCTCATGGTCGATGGATTTTACCGATATCATGAAGCAGTCCGGCACGTTTTGCCATGCGGACATCGCATCCTACCTCTCCTGCGAGGAGACCGGAAAGCTGTGCTACCTCGATCGAATGCTTTAATGCATTCTGTCCGTAGCTGGAACGGAATTTCATTCTTCCAAGGAGACGGATCAGCTCGGATGAAGTCCGTGTACACCGACTTCCAGTGCGGCTGCCTCGCCTTCCTCGCGAATATTCTGTTCTACTTCTTTTTGCGGGCCTTTTCTACCATCTCTTCGATGCGTGCCGGATGGATTCTTCCGTCTACGATCAGTTTTTCCAGAGCAATTCTTGCCACCTCACGGCGGATCGGATCGAATGAGGAAAGAACGACTGCTTCCGGTGTATCGTCGATGATCAGGTCAACGCCTGTCATGGTTTCGAGTGTACGGATGTTTCGTCCTTCACGGCCGATGATTCGGCCTTTCATTTCATCGCTCGGAAGCTGTACCACGGAGATGGTACTCTCGGATACGTGATCGACAGCACATTTCTGAATAGCTGTTACCACATACTCTTTTGCCTTACGGCCTGCTTCCTCTTTTTGCTCTGCTCTCCAGCTCTTTGTAGAGCTTTGCTGTGTCGATTTTTACTTCGTCTTCCACAGATTTTAACAGATACTCTTTTGCTTCCTCGGAGGTAAAACCGGAAATTCTTTCCAGTTCCTGTACTCCTTTTTCGTGTAGACCGTCTACTTCCTTTTCTTTCTTTCTGACGCTTGCCTCTTTTGCTGCAATTTCGTTTTCACGACGCTCCAATACGTCCGCTTTTTATCTACAGATTCTTCTTTCGATAAAACGCGCTTCTCATATTTCTGCAGTTCCGCTCTGCGCTCTCGGGTCTCTTTTTCTACTTCATTCTTCGTACGAAGAGACTCCTCCTTCGCCTCCAGCAGGGCTTCCCGTTTCTTAGTTTCGGCAGTTTTCAGTGCTTCATCTATGATGTTTCTCGCCTTTTCTTCCGCTGTGCCAATTTTCTCAGCATCCTGCTTGATTTTATTGTCCACAGCAATTTTCCTGGTAACAGGAACCGCAATAAGCAGCGTGACTACTACAGCAATGAATACCAGCAGAATTGTAATACCTGTACTCATTACCGGAGCACCTCCTTATTTAGTTTTCATTGCACATTTACAACACTACAATTTTATACTGTTTTCACAAATTTGTCAATGTTTTAAAAATATTCATGTAATTTATTGCACATAATTTCGCGGCATGTGGCGGAATCGCCGGGAATATTCAGAATTCTTCGTCAGCGGAATCTTGGTATTCTTCCAGTGCCCGACGGATTTCGGAACTGCCGAATCCCTTCCGCGTCAGAAAACCGGCGGCACGGCGGTACTCTTTTTCATCCAGCCGGTGCGGCGTGCCGAGCTTTGCGAAGGCGGCACTTTTTGCAAGTTCATACTCATCGCGGGCATCCTCCTGCTCTTCCAGGACGGATTCCACCAGTTCCCGGTCCACGCCTTTCTGTGCCAGCGCATAGAGGACTGCCTTTTTCCCTTTTTTTTTCGCACCGCTGCCCGCAAGATACTGCTCCACGTATGCGCGGTCGTCGATATAGTGAAAGCTCTCCACGTACGAGACAGCCTCTTCAATGGCTCTCTCGGGATAGCCGTCTTTTCGTAACTTATCTTCCAGCTCTTTTTTCGTCCGCATCTGTCCGAGCAGCAGATACATCGCGCGGTGTTTGGCCCTTTTAGTCAGCACTTCCCCTGCCAGCTTTTCGTAAACCTCATCGGGAAGCTCCTCCTGCTCTTTTGATGCGGGAAGCGCGGATTTCCCCGTTATAAAGAACCAGATCCTCTCCGTCATCGAAGAGGATCCGTGATTTCTTTTTATTCAGAGGACGAATCTCTGTCACAAACATTTATTCGTCGTCTCCTTCGGTTTCCGGAACTGCTGCTGTTTCTTCTGTGCCTTCGGCGCTTCTTCCTTGATCAGGCCATGTAAGCCACGCGCACTTTGTGCTCGATCTCATCCATGATTTCCGGATGCTCGCGCAGGTATGCTTTTCGCATTTTTCGCGTCCCTGGCCGATCTTGTCGCCGCCGTATGCGAACCATGCGCCGCTCTTCTGTACGATGCCGACGGAAGCTGCCAGATCCAGAACATCTCCTTCTTTGGAGATTCCTTTTCCGAACATGATATCAAATTCTGCCTCGCGGAACGGCGGAGCTACTTTGTTTTTCACGACTTTGATTCTGGTACGGTTTCCGATCACCTCTCCGCCCTGCTTTAAGGCTTCAATTCTTCTCACATCGAGACGGACGGAGGAATAGAACTTTAACGCACGGCCGCCGGTTGTGGTCTCCGGATTTCCGAACATGACACCGACTTTTTTCACGCAGCTGGTTGATAAAGATAACAATACAATTGGATTTGCTGATCGCTGCAGTCAGTTTCCGGAGTGCCTGAGACATCAGACGCGCCTGCAGTCCGACGTGGAATCTCCCATGTCGCCGTCGATCTCGGCTTTTGGAACGAGGGCTGCAACAGAGTCCACGATGATGATATCCACCGCACCGGAACGAACCATCGTCTCCGTAATCTCAAGCGCCTGCTCACCGTTGTCCGGCTGTGAAATGTAGAGGTTGTCAATATCAACACCGATGTTTTTGGCATAGGCCGGATCGAGCGCATGCTCTGCATCGATGAAGCCGGCAATTCCGCCGCGTTTCTGTACTTCGGCTACCATGTGGAGCGCTACGGTTGTTTTACCGGAAGTCTCCGGTCCATATACCTCGATGATTCGTCCCTTCGGCACACCGCCAAGACCGAGTGCGATATCCAGGCTTAAAGCCGGTCGGGATGGTTTCCACGTTCATGTTGGCTGCGGAATCTCCGAGCTTCATGACAGCTCCTTTTCCGTACTGTTTTTCAATCTGTCCAAGTGCGGCATCGAGTGCACGCAGTTTATCTTCGTTATTATTTCCCATACTGAATTTTCTCCTTACTATACGAACGTCCGTTCGCTTCTGTATTCATACTATTACAAATCTGCTTTGTTGTCAACTGTTTTTCTTGTGTCTTTTTTCAGCCCCCAAATCCTCTGCACCGGAGTTGCTTCGAATATATCCTTATGCACAAGTGTAGCATATTCCACTCTCCTGCCGCAACCCAAAAAATACTGCAAAAAAATCCCGAAACGGCTTTTCTTTCCTCTTCTGCCATTTCGGGATTTTTTTTCTTATTTTTCAGAATGCAGACCAGCTTATCCGATCAGCCAGTTGTACATTTCCTCGTACTGTTTTGCGGAATTCGCCCAGGAGAAATCCTGTGCCATTGCGCGGTCGATCATCTTGTTCCACTCGCGTTTTTGTCGTAATAGATGCGCTCTGCGTACCGCACGGTACCCATCATCTCATGCGCATTGTAGTTTGTGAAGCTGAATCCAGTTCCTGTTCCCTCGTACTCATTGTACGGCTCTACGGTGTCTTTGAGGCCGCCGGTCTCGCGGACGATCGGAAGGGTTCCGTAGCGGAGGCTCATGAGCTGGGAGAGTCCGCATGGCTCAAACAGGGACGGCATCAGGAAGGCATCGCAGGATGCATAGATCTTGTGTGACATTGCATCAGAATAGTAGATGTTTGCCGAAACCTTCTTGTCGTATTTCCATGCGAAGTGGCGGAACATGTTCTCGTAGCGCTCCTCGCCGGTTCCAAGGATCACAAACTGTACGGCATCCTGGCACATCTCATCCATCATATAGCTGATGAGGTCGAAGCCCTTCTGATCGGTCAGCCGGGATACGATACCGATCATCATCGTCTTCGGATTGACCTCGAGTCCTAACTCCTCCTGCAGTGCCAGTTTATTTTTCACTTTCTCTTTACGGAAGTTCTTTACATTGAAATTCTTTGCAATCTGAGCGTCTGTCTCGGGTTCCACTCATTGTAGTCGAGTCCGTTTACAATACCGCGCAGATCGTTTGCTCTTGCACACATCAGACCGTCGAGTCCTTCGCCATAGAACGGGGTCTGAATCTCCTGCGCGTATGTATTGCTGACGGTGGTGATCGCATCTGCGTAAACCAGACCGCCCTTCAAGTAGCTGGCATCGTGTTTGAACTCCAGCTTATCCGGTGTGAAGTAGTTGTCGGAAAGGCCGGTAATGCTCTGAATCGTCTTGCGGTCCCAGATGCCCTGGAATTTCAGGTTGTGGATCGTCATGACGGTTTTGATTCCCCGATAGAATTCATCTGCCTGGAAACGCTCGTGCAGGTAAACCGGAACGAGACCGGTCTGCCAGTCGTGGCAGTGGATGAGATCCGGGCGGAAGCCGATGGTCGGTAAAATGGAAAGCGCTGCTTTGCTGAAGTAAGCAAATTTTTCCAGATCCCACGGCATGCCCGCATATGGAGTGCTTCCTCCGAAATGCTCCTCGTTGTCGATAAAGTAGAATTTGATGCCTTCATATTCCATCTCGAAAATTCCTACGTATTGCTGTCTCCAGTTCAGATCCATGTAGAAGTTTGTCACATACCGCATCTGATTTTTAAACTGTTCTTTGATTCCTGCGTATTTTGGAATCACCACGCGCACATCAAAATACTCTTTCGGGAAGTACTTCGGCAGAGAACCTACTACATCCGCCAGACCGCCTGTTTTGATGAACGGTACACACTCTGAAGCCACGAACAAAATATTTTTCATGAAAAGAATCCTCCTGTAATTTCATGCTGATTATCGCATCTTTGTTTTTCTGTAATTCCTTCCTTTTTGTCACGATCCTATGAAACGCGAAAGGATAATCAACGTCCTGTCTGTATTATACCGTACTTTGTCCAGAAAAAAAGTCTAAACTTCTGTAATTTCTCCGTTTGTTCGGATTTTTTGTTACTTTTTTACTGATTTTTCAGTTCAAGACGTATTTTATCTGCAATTAATGCAATAAATTCAGAATTTGTCGGTTTACCCTTGCGGTTGTTCACGGTATAGCCGAACAGCTCGTCGATTGTATCCATTTGCCGCGGCTCCAGGCCACTTCAATCGCATGGCGGATGGCACGCTCGACACGACTTGACGTTGTCTGGTGGCGTTTCGCGATGGTCGGATAGAGAATCTTGGTAATGGAATTGAGCATTTCCGTGTCCTCTACGGAAAGCAGAATCGCATCGCGCAGGTACTGGTATCCTTTGATATGGGCAGGAACGCCGATCTCGTGGATCATATTTGTCACATCGATTTCCAGACTGTTTTCCGGCGGACAGATCGGCTCTTTTCCGGGGTTTGTAAAATTTCTTGGATGGTATCTTCTTACTGATGTCATTCCTTTTGTTGCTTTGATCCGGTTCAGAAGAGTTTCGTTGTCGAACGGTTTTAAGACGTAATAGTAAGCGCCGAGCCGGAACGCATCTTCGGTGATCCTCTCCTCTCCTACGGCGGAGACAACGATAAAGGCAGGTCTTTTTTCAGATTTTATCCTCATTGACTTTCTCCATTACAGTCAGACCATCCATCTTCGGCATGAAAATGTCAAGCAGTACGACGTCCGGTTCTTTGTCGCGGATGATACTGTAGATATCATTTCCGTTTCCGGTCTGCCCGATCAGTTCAAGCGTGTCATCCTGTTTTATGACGTTCCCAAGCATTTCCTGCATGCGTTCGTTATCATCCGCGATGGCAATGTTGATCTTTTCCATAAAAGCTCTCCTTTGCAAAAACTCATAGTCTTTCCGGAATTTCACTGCATCCGTTTTCTTCTGAACTTTTTCCAATCACACAGACATTATAATTTTATTTTTTCGCATTTTCAATATATTTCCCGTAAATTTTTTGAAAATTCGATCGACATTTTCCGTAAAAATTCGGAAGTTTGTAACAATTTCAACCAAATTAACGCATATTTTTTCAGTTCCGTGCAAGCATGTTTTCCGCAAAGACACCGTAGCCTTTTTCTGGATGGTTTACGAAAACATGGGTAATGGCGCCGATCAGCCTTCCGTTCTGGAGCACCGGCGAGCCGGAATTTCCCTGTACGATGCCGCCGGTTTTCTGTAGCAGCCGTTGATCGGTAATTTCGAGCACAAAATTTTGTTCGTATTCTCGCTTCCAAGATCGATTTCTGTAATCTCCGCCTCATACTCTTCTACCGTATTGTCCACGCACATCCGCACGGTGGCCGGGCCCGTCTCGATCTCCTGCCGGTAGGCAATTTCCGTCACGGTAAGCGGCAGTGCACTGCTTTTTCCCTGTCCAGAACGCCGTGGATACCGTAGATGGTATTCTCCGCCACTGACCCGATACGGTTCTTTTCTTCGTAATGGATCACGCCCTGCAGTTCACCCGGTACACCCGCTTTTCCCGGGATCACAGACAGAATCTGTGTCAGATACAGTTCTCCGCCGTTCAATTGGAGCATTTTTCCGGTATCGATATCACTGATTCCATGGCCGAGCGCTGCAAAGGTTCCGTCCGGTTCCACGAAAGTCAGTGTTCCGATTCCTGCATATTGTCGCGGACCCAGGCCCCGAGGCGGCAGGTGCCGTCCTGGCTTTTCTGCGGTGTCACCTGCACTTCGATCGTTTCCCCGTCCCGAAGCAGGGAAAGATACACCGGGGAACCGTTTGATACTTTTACTGCATCAATCAGATCCTGCTTGCTGCGGATGCTCTGTCCGTTTACTTTTTGTGATATAGTCGCCTTCCCGAAGAATATTTTCTGACGGACGGCTGACGGTTCCGTCGGACGAACGGATTTCGGCTGTACGGATCACCATCACACCGTCGGTCTCCATATAGATACCGACCGGCGCTCCGCAGACGGCAACTTTCGGCCGTTCTTCCTGGATCACACGGATCTTTTTCAGCGGGATCCCGGCGGCGGAACATTCTACAACCGTTTCTCCCGTTTCTCCGAATTCGGTTTTTCTGCTTCCTTCGTATCTTCCCGAAATCGTCAGAAGTGGATGTTTCGTGAGCGGCTGAAACGGGCTTTCGCTGTTCTCATCCACATACATCGTATCCGGCAGGGATTCGCGCATGGCATCGTAGCCAAGAAGAACGGCGAGGATCAGAAACAGCGCCGCCAGCGCAAGCAGGACTCTTCGGTATTTTTGTTTTCTCGTCATTTGCATTCCCATCCTTTCCGCCGCAGGGCAGAACTGCGGCATTTCTTTTGTTTTCGCGGCGGTCGTCAAGTTCTCGTGCAGGCACGGACTTTGACTCGCCGCCCGCGAAAAAGAGGAAACCACGCTTTGTTTCGTGATTTCCCTCTTAGTATGCGGACTTCTCTTTATTTGAGTCTTGCAGATTTTTTGTACCTGTGCCAATTCCTTCATCTCGCTGGCATTTGCCAGAACAGAATCCGTAATTTTCGCGCCGCCAAGCATTCTTGCCAGTTCTCTGACAGAATCTTCCTCGGATAATGGATGGATCGATGTGACGGTCTCGTTTTCTTCGACGTTTTTTCGATTTCAAAATGAGAATCTGCCATCGCCGCGATCTGCGGCAGATGGGTGATGCAGATGACCTGATGGCGCTGCCCGATCTGTGCCATTTTTTCGGAAACCTTCTGCGCCGTCCTTCCGCTGATTCCGGTGTCGATTTCATCGAAAATCAGAGTTTCTGTCTCGTCGCGGTCGGCAAGAATCGTCTTGATTGCAAGCATGATTCGCGACAGTTCACCGCCGGAAACAACTTTCGCCAGCGGACGGATCGCTTCGCCCGGGTTTGTGGAGATTAAGAACTCCACAGCATCGGTTCCGTTTTCGGTGTAGCTTTTTGTCTTTTCAAATGAAATTTCAAATGCGACATGCAGGAAATTCAGGTCGCGCAGACCTTCGATAATCTGTGTTTCGAGCCGTTTTGCATAGTTTCTGCGGATTTTGGACAGATTATGTGCGGCCGCATCCAGTTTCTGCTCCGTTTTCTGTAACTGCTCCTGCAGTGCGGCGCGGCAGCTCTCAAAATTTTCCAGTTTTTCCAGTTTTTCTGCTGTTCTTCGCGGTATGCGGCAATCTCTTCCATCGTCTTTCCATACTTTGCTTTCAGGCGGTTGATCTCATCGAGCCGCTTTTTCCGTCTCGTAATACTCTTCTTCGGAAAAGGTCAGTTCGGAAAGATATGCGGAAATTTCGCGGTTGAAATCATTCAGCAGTCCGTCAATATCGGAAAGGGTCTGCGACGGACCGGAAAGTGCATCGTCGTACACCGCGGCCTGCTGCAGCTCCCGGATTGCGCGGCCGACCTGCTCCCCGGCGCTGTTCTCTGCACCGTAGCCGGTGATCGCATATACCGTCTGCAGAGATTCTGCGATCTTTTTCGCATGGCCCATCTTCCGGTACGCAGTTTCCAACGCTTCGTCCTCGCCCTCTTTTAGCTCTGCCTGATCAATCTCGTTGATTTCAAACGTAAGAAATGCTGCCTCCCGCTTTCTTGCCTCCTCGCCGAGTTCGTACGCCGAGAGCTCCTTTCGGACATTCTTCCACTCCTGGTACAGCGCCCGGACCTCTCCTTTTGCCGTGGCCGCCCGGTTCCCGCAAACGCGTCAAGAATCGCGATCTGCCGGTCCGGATAGAGCAGCGACTGGTGCTCATGCTGGCCGTGGATGTCGAGCAGCAGGGACGCAAGAGCTTTTACCTGCGAGATATTGCATGCCTCGCCATTGATGCGGCAGACGCTGCGGGATCCGGTGATCTTTCTGAGATAATCACCTGTCCCTCCTCCGAACCTCGAGATCCATCTCTTTTAACAGCTCCAGTACATGCGGTTTTCGGTTTCAAAGACCAGTTCCACCAGCGCGCTTTCTCCCCGTCCGGATCATCTCGCGGGATATCTTCTTTCCAAGCGCCGCGTTGATCGAACCGATCAGGATGGATTTTCCGGCTCCGGTTTCTCCGGTCAGTATATTCAGGCCCGGACCGAACTCCACTTCTGCTTCGTCGATCAGGGCCAGATTTTTACGTGTAAGTTTGTGAGCATTCTTTTCCTCCGGTGTCACACCTGCTGTCATCTTTTTGTCTCTTTTTGCAGAGACGTGCGTTCTTTAGAACTCTTCGCCCGTCTCCTCCATACCGTCCACCATTTTTTCAGTCGTTCTGCTGCCACAAGCGCCGCATCATCGTCTCTTGCCACGCAGAGAATCGTATCGTCTCCGCCGATGCAGCCGACAATTTCATTCCAGTTCATCTCATCGAAAGCCGCTGCCGCCGCCATCGCCATTCCAGACACGGTTTGATGACCAGAATATTCTTGGCAAGATCAACGGAAATATACGCGTCTTTTTAACACGCGCGCATAGCGGCTCCCAACCTCGGACGGTGCGTTCTGCAGAACCGCATAGCGGCTTCCGCCGTTCTCTTTTTTGGTACTTTTGTGAGCTTCAGCTGGCGGATATCCCTCGAAATCGTCGCCTGCGTTACGGCAAAGCCGCTCTCCTCCAGCTTCTTTGCCAGCTCCTCCTGTGTTTCAATGTCATATTGGTTAATTAATTTGATAATCTGTGCATGTCTCGCGATTTTCATTTCAAGCATCCTTCCCCAGTAACTATATCTTAAATGTTTGCCATTTTCTTTCTTAATGTCTCCAGAAAACTGATGTTGCTGATCTTCACAATCAGAGTATCCCGTCTGGCCTTTTTGATCACGATCCGGTCGCCGGATTTCATCGGAACGCGGGTGTCGCCGCCAAAATATGCCATGCCCTGTTCAATGCCGCCGTCTCTCGAAGGCCCGAGCTCCACCTCGATCACATCCTCTGCCGGAAAGACAATGCTTCTCGTATTCAGGGTGTGCGGGGCAAGCGGTGTCATCAGCATCAGGCTGGCTGACGGTGAGATGATCGGGCCGCCCGCGGAGAGGCTGTAGCCGGTCGAACCGGTCGGCGTTGCGATGATGATGCCATCGGCGCTGTAGGAATTTAAAAACTCCCCGTTGACGTAATTGTCGAACCGGACGACACGCAGGTTTCCCTCACGGGTGATCGTAATGTCGTTGAGTGCCGCGTCCTCCGCAATCAGCTTTCCGTCCCGGTAAATCGATCCGCAGAGCATCATGCGGTGCTCAATCGTATACTCATCTGCCATCAGATGATCCAGCGCCGGATAAAGCGTGTCACGGTCGATTTCCGCAAGATAGCCGAGCGTTCCCAGATTGATGCCGAGCAGTGGAATCTGTAAATCCACCACGTCGCCTGCTGCCTGCAGAAGCGTGCCGTCACCACCGAGCACCAGAATGCCGTCGATATCTGACGGAACCTCCGCCGGATCCGTGTAATGGTATTTTTCCCCTTTTTTCGCTGTTATCGCAGAGAAGACACGTTTTTCCGCGCTCCTCCAGATATTGCCTGATCTGGTCTGTCACGGTAAGGTCCGGGTCTTTTTTGCTCTGTTTGTGATCAGGTAAAATCGCTCCATATCATGCTCCTTAACCCTTTTATTTATCCAGTGTATCGTGTGCGCTCTTTACAACGGCGTCTACATCGACATTGGTCTCTTCCTCTGTCACGCCGTCCGGCAGCCGGACAAGGTGAACGAGATACTCGATATTTCCCTCCGGTCCTTTGATCGGAGAGAAAATTCCAGATGGCGCACGCCGAAGGAAATGCTTTTCGCATAGGAAATGACCATCTCAATGACTTCTTTGTGTACAGCCGGATCACGGACAACACCTTTTTTGCCGACTTTTTCGCGTCCTGCCTCAAACTGCGGCTTGATCAGAGCTGCAATTTCGCCGTTCTCTTCCATCAGATTTCGGACCGGAAGCAGCACCTTGGTCAGGGAGATAAACGATACGTCGATTGATACGAAGGACGGTCTCTCCTCGATATCCTCCGTCACGACGTAACGGATGTTCGTGCGCTCCATACAGACAACGCGCGGATCGTTCCGCAGCTTCCAGTCGAGCTGGCCGTGGCCCGACATCCACGGAATATACCTTGACGGCGCCGTTCTGCGCATACAGTCAGTAAAGCCGCCGGTGGATGCTCCGACATCCATGCAGACCTTTCCATCAGGGTAAGGTTAAAGTTTTCATTGCTTTCTCTAATTTTAAGCCGCCGCGGCTCACATACGGCAGTGGTTTTCCTTTTAAGACAATCTCCACTTCTTCCGGGAACATGGAACCGGCTTTGTCCTCCCGCTCATTATCCACCAGAACTTCTCCTGCCATAATCATGGCTTTCGCTTTTTCCGCGATGTGGCAAGGCCCCGTTCTACCAGTAATACATCTAATCGTTTTTCATCTTTCTTCCTGCCCCCGTTTTCTGTAGTATTCCTCAATTCTGCCGCAGATATCTTCCGGCGTAAAGCCGACCTGTTTCATCTGGTATGATACACTTCCGTGCGGAATAAAGCGGTCCGGCAGTGCAATGATCTCCACGCCGAACGGAAGGTCTTCTTCCTCGGCAAAAGCAAGGACGCGCTCTCCAAAGCCGCCGTCTTTTTACATTTTCCTCGAGTGTTACGACAAGCTCATACGTATCGGCAAAGCTTCGAAGAAGTTCTTCATCGATTGGTTTGACGAACCGCGCATTCAAGCGCCGCATCCATATCCATCCGCTCTTTTAACTGTTTCTGCACTTCTTCTGCCATTTTTACCATACTGCCGACGGCATTTTTACAACATACTTCCCTCATGGATCAAGAAGGCAATGGGCGCACGGAACTCTTTTAATGTATACGCTTCCCCTCTCGGGTAGCGCACCGCGATCGGACCGTCGTAATCGACCGCAAATTTGATCATATCCGAAAGCTCCCAGAGGTTCTTCGGTGCAAGAATTGTCATATTCGGCATCGAACCCAGATAGGAAAGGTCGAAAATGCCGTGGTGTGTCTCCCCGTCGTAGCCCACAAGACCGGCGCGGTCAATCGCAAAGACGACATGGAGATTCTGCATACAGACGTCATGCATGATCTGATCGTACGCCCGCTGCAGGAATGAAGAATAAATCGCAACGACAGGCGTAATGCCGCCGAGTGACAGTGCCGCTGCAAATGTCACCGCGTGCTCTTCTGCGATTCCCACATCGAAACAGCGGTCCGGGAACATGTTGGAGAAGCGTTTCAGTCCGACACCGGTCATCATCGCCGCCGTGACTGCCGCAACATCCTTTCTTCGATCTCCCATTTTCCGCATGACCGTGGAAAAGACATCCGTGTACGTCGGATTGGATTTTCCAACCGGCAATCCTGTTTTCACATCGAACGGACCCGCACCGTGGAATCTTGCCGGGTGGCGCATCGCCGGCTCATAGCCGCGGCCCTTCTGTGTCAGGACATGCACCAGAATCGGTCCTTCAAACCGTTTTGCTTCCTGGAAGGTCTTGATCAGCTGCGGAATGTTGTGGCCGTCCACAGGACCTAAATACGTAAGTCCCATATCCTCAAACAGCATGCCCGGAATGATGATCTGTTTGATGCTGCTTTTTCGTCTTCCGCATCGCATCCACCATGCCAGGTCCGATGCCCGGAATGCGGTTCAATGCCTTTTGTGACGTCCATCTTGAAATCCGTGTACGCCGATGCCGTCCGAAGGCCGGACAGGTACGATGACATACCGCCGACATTCTCGGTGATCGACATTTCGTTGTCATTTAAAACGATAATAAAATTCGATTTCAGGCTGGCCGCATTGTTCAGCGCCTCGTACGCCATGCCGCCGGTCAGCGCACCATCTCCGATGATCGAAACAACGGAATAATTTTCTTTTTTCAGTTCCCGTGCACGCACATAGCCGACGCCTGCGGAAATCGAGGTCGAGCTGTGGCCGGTGTCGAATACATCGCAGTCACTCTCGCTCCGCTTCGGGAATCCGCTGATGCCGCCTTCCCGGCGCAGCGTTTCAAACCCGTCTTTCCGCCCGGTCAGAATCTTGTGCGTGTAGGACTGGTGTCCCATCCCAGCTCAGCTTGTCTTTTGGAAGATCGAAGACGCGGTGCATCGCAATCGTCAGTTCCACACCAAGATTGGACGCCAGATGGCCGCCGGTTTTACTCAAAGACTCGATAATAAATTCCCGGATTTCCTCTGCAAAGCGCCGGAAGCTGGTCCGCCGGAATCTTCTTAATATCGTTTTGGTTTCTGTATTTTTTTTCTAACATGAAATCATCCCTTTTTTTCTGGAAGTCAGAGATTCAAACAGCTCTTCCAGAAATATTTTATCTCCCGGACAGGACAGATTTTTCAGTTCGTCTACGGCCTCTTTCGTGAGCCGTTTTACCTCCTGCTCCGCCCCGTCTGTGCCAAACATCGTCACATACGTTGTTTTTCATTCTTTTCATCGCTGAAAACCGGCTTTCCAAGCTCCTCCATCGTGGATGTGACATCCAGCATGTCGTCCCGGATCTGGAACGCGATTCCGACTTTGAGGCAATCCGGCAGAGCGCGTCAAGATCATCGCCGTTTGCTCCTGCAAGTGCCGCACCTGCCATCATGGCAGCCTCTAAAAGCGCCGAAGTCTTGTTCTCGTAAATGTAGTCCAGCATCTCACGGTCGATGGCGAAATGGCCGGCTTTTTCATTCATCACGTCAACACTCTGACCGCCCAACATGCCGGAAATTCCGGTTTTCTGACAGAGAATGCCAAAAGCACGCACTACGCGGTCGGTGTGCTCCTCCAGTGGAAAGGCTTTCCAGGCTGTCTCGTATGCATAGTTTAAAAGGGCGTCTCCTGCCAGCACGCCGACGGCCTCCCCGAAGACGACATGGGTCGTTTTTCTTCCGCGGCGGTAATCGTCGTTGTCGATCGCAAGGGAGATCATCGTGGATCAGGGAATGGGTGTGAATCATCTCCATGGCTGCCATAAATGGTTTTACAGTCTCCCCGGTTCCGCCGAACAGACGGAAACTCTCCTGCAAAAGCAGCGGACGAAGCCTCTTTCCGCCCGCTGTCATACTGTAATTCATGGCTTTTGCCAGTTCTTTGCAAAAAGCCTTCCTCTTTCGGCAGGTAAACGGCAATGATACTTTCCGCTTCCCGCGATTTTTCTTCGAGTACCGCTTTAAAATTCTCTGAATGTTCCATCCTCATTCATCTGGAGCATTTTTTTTCTCGACGCGGTCAATTTTCTGACTGCATTCGTTCAAAAGCTCCATTCCTCCTTGTATAAACGAAAGGAGTCTTCCAGGCTGACATCGCTGCTCTCCAGCGTTTTCGAGCATCTGATCCAGTTTTCCAAATGCTGCTTCCAGTGTCTCACCGGAAGGGGTTCCTTCTTCTTTTTCTCTCTTCTGCTTCCATATTTCCTATGTTTTCTCGATTCTCTGTTTTTCACGATTGTTCCATCCAGGATACGGCCGATGTCTTCTCTGCGCGCGCTGTGATCTTTCCGTCCGATACACAGATTTCGAGCAGATCGCCTTCTTTGACATCCTGCACCGAAGTGATGGCCTTTCCTTCTTTTTTTCCACGTGGAATAGCCCTGGTTCAGCTTGTCCAGCGGAGACAGACCTTCATCGCCTGAATGTAAAGGGCAAGGCGGTGGCGCGCTTTTGAGCTTTTCTTCCATCGCGTCTGTATACCGACGCTCCAGCTCGGCGTGGCGTGCTCTCTGGTCACGGATCTTATTTTCCGGTCCGAGATACTTCCACTTTGTCTCGTACTGCAGAAGGCGGCTTCTCGCTCTCTGCGTCTGGTTTGCCATCGCATGGTTCATGCGGCTTTATAATTTTCCAGTGTGTTGAGTACCGCGCGGACATCAGCGACCGCCAGCTCCGCCGCTGCGGACGGGGTCGGGGCGCGCAGATCTGCCACGAAATCGATGATCGTTGTGTCGGTCTCATGGCCGACGGCGGAGATCACCGGCGTATGGCAGGAAAAAACGGCACGCGCTACTTTTTTCCTCATTGAACGCCCAAAGATCCTCGATCGAACCGCCTCCGCGGCCCACGATCAGCACATCCAGATTCAGTGCGTCCAGACGGCGGATGCCCTCCACGATGCTGTCCGCCGCTCCCTCTCCCTGCACCATGGCCGGGTAGAGGATGATCTGGACAAAGGGATTCCGGCGGAGTGCAATGTTTTGATATCCTGCACAGCAGCTCCCGTCGGTGCTGTGACAACGCCGATTTTCTTTACATACGCAGGAATCGGCTGCTTGTACTCGGGGCAAACATGCCCATCTCTTCCAGTTCTGCTTTTAGGGCCAGATACTTTTTCGTATAAAAAGGCCGGCGCCCTCTTTTGTGATCTCTTTTTGCATAGATCTGATACTTTCCGTCCCGCTCATAGACGCTGATGCTGCTGCCGACAATCACGTTATCGCCGTCCGCATCGGGAGGCAAGGCCGCGCCGCGAACCGGCGAACATGACACAGGAAATGGTTCCTTCCGCATCTTTTAACGAAAAATAGATGTGGCCGGACGGATGGTATTTTACAGTTGCTTACTTCTCCGCTGACGTAGATCCGGCGGAGCATATAGTCCTGGTCAAAGATATTTTTGATGTATGAATTGACCTGGCCTACGGTGTAAACATTCTGGTTTTTATTTCTCATCTTCTTCTCTTGCCAGTTTTCCAAGAATACCGTTGATAAAGGACGGGGACTGGTCTCTGCCGAAGCGTTTTGCCAGCTCAACGGCCTCGTTGATGGCTACACCGACCGGAACGTCCTCGTCGAATTTCATCTCGTAAACGGCAAGACGCAGGATCGCCAGGTCTACTTTTCCCCATACGGGTCGTTTTCCAGCCCTCGGAAGTACGGTTCAGCATCTCGTCGATTTCCGGGATGTGCTCGGTCACATGATGGTATTTCTCTTCCATATAGGTCTGATCTTTTCGCTTACGGTTACTTCTTCATCCTCGTCGTTGTCGTCAGAGTACGTAAAGTAAAGAGACATCTGCTGCGGCATCTCTTCTTTCTCCTGGAACTCTGCGGTATAGAGAAGTTTAAAAATATTTTCGCGAAGTTTGCTTCTGTTCATTGTCTGTTTTAATTCCTTCCTGTATAGTTAATTAACTATTTTTCTTCCATTTCATCTGGCTCTGAATAGTTAACAAGAACCGCGGGGTTGTAAGGGGTCGCCTTATTCCCTCGCGGTTCGTTGTTTTTATTTCGTCTGTTCCATATTCACGCCTGCAATGGCTACATTGACATCGGAAACTTCCAGGCCTGTCATATTCTCGATCGCTGTTTTTACTTTTTTTCCTGTACGTTTTGCAGGTTGCCGGAATCTCGTATCCATATTTGAGATTGAGGGCAAGATCCACGCAGACAACGCCGTCGAGTACATCAACTTTGACACCCTTGGAAAGATTCTTCATGCCAAGCTTGCTGACTAATTCGTTGGTAATATTTCCGGCCATGGAGGCTACCCCGTCCACTTCCGTTGCCGCAAGTCCTGCGATAATAGCTACCACCTCGTCTGCAATCTGCACGGTTCCGATTCCTTCGTCATCATATATCGTATAAGTGTTTCTTTTCTGAATTTTTGCCTCTGCCATCTTAAAGAACCTCCTCCTTGGCTGACTTTCTTTTATTATACCAAAAGTTTTCCGAAAATAAAAGTTTTTTTTCTTCTTCCTGTGCCGCGCACCACTCGCGTGCTGCCGGCGTGTTGGCAAGGCCGCCCTGGCCGGTTTCGCGCAGACTCGGATGCATCTGGTCGCCGACTTCCCGCATCGCATTGATCACCTGATCCGGCGGAATGCGGCTTATGATTCCGCAAGTGCCATGTCCGCCGCAGAAAGTGCATTCACGGAACCGATCACATTCCGCTTGACGCACGGGACCTCGACAAGACCGCCGACCGGGTCACACACGAGACCGAGCAGGTTCTTTAATGCCATCGCTGCCGCATGCGTGATCTGGGACGGAGTGCCGCCGCCAAGTGCGGTCAGTGCGCCTGCCGCCATCGCGCTTGCTGTTCCGATTTCGGCCTGGCAGCCGCCGGAAGCGCCCGCAATGTAGGCCCGCGCCGCAACGACCTGGCCGATACCGGCTGCCGTGTAGAGCGCACGCACGATCTGCTCATCCGCTGTCCCCTTCTCTTTCTGGTAATTGACCAGCACCGCCGGAAGAACACCGCAGGCTCCCGCGGTCGGAGCCGCAACGATCCGCTTCATGCAGGCATTCGACTCACCCATCGCAAAGTGCAGATGCCATAACTTTTCCGACAAACGGTCCGCAGAGCGTGTTCCCGCTCTCGACATACGCGCGCATCGTCTTTCCGGCGCCGCCCACAAGACCGCTTCTCGACTGCAGCGAACCGTCGTAATTCCGTTCAGCGCCTTTCATGGCTTCCCACATGCCGCGCATCGTCTCAATGGACTCTTCGCGGCTTACATTTCTCTCATTCATATCGTCCAGAAGGATGACTTCATCAAACGGCAGGTCTTTTTTCCTGGCACTCCCGGACAATTTCTTCCAGTGAATTATAAGACATCGTCCTCTTCTCCTTCCGTTACGTTGATGTATGTTACCTTTACAATGCCCTCAAGATGCTCCAGCCATTCCAGCGACTCTTTGGGAAGCGGCTGATCCATCTCCACGACCATGACGGCCGATCCGCCTCTCTTGTCGCGGTAGAGGGACATATTCGCAATGTTGACTGACTTATGTGCCAGCATCGACGTAACCTCGGCTACGTGGCCCGGCTGGTCCAGATTGTGGACGATCAGGGTTGGAATCTCGCAGCTGCAGTTGACATCCAGCCCGTCGAGGCGGTTGATCATGATACGGCCGCCGCCAGGGAGCACGCCTGCACCTCGAGCGTCCGGCCGCTCTTTCCTTTACTTCCAGAACGACGCTGTTCGGATGGGCACTCGTCAGATTGGCGATGCCGAATGAATAGGAAAGACCCATCTTCCGGGCAATTTCAAAGCTGTCCGGAATCCGCTCGTCATCCGGCCGCATGCCGAGAAGACCCGCAACGAGACCGCGGTCCGTTCCATGGCCCTTTCCCGTTGCGGCAAAGGAACCGTACATCAGTATTTTTGCTTCCACCGGCTGTTCCCGAGAAGTTTCTGCGTCATCCATCCAATCCGCACTGCCCCCGCTGTGGCGAACTCGACGGATGACCATCACAGGGCCCAGAATATCGAATAAGTTCATTCCTTCTCCTTTTTAAGCGGCATCCCGCTCTTTTTGTTCTTAGTTTTTGCTGAATTCGGTCAGCACAAAGGTCTTTGTTTCGATCCTGTACCATGCCGACACTCCACGGATTGACAAAGAGAAGCAGCGGATTTCCCTTGAGGTCCATGACCTTCTTCATAGGTTCTCCAGACGGATCCAGCGGATCTCATACGTTATATTCGTTCTCCAGACGGTATTTTCAGTACATCGAACTGCAGCACACCTACACACCGACGATGATCTCTTCCAGACCGGTATTGAACTCCTGAAAGATCTGGATGGCACCTTCCTGAGCGATCTGCTCTACGCCCTTGACGAACTGTTTTCTCTTCATGGTATCCACCTGGCGCACTCTGGCAAAATGCTCCGGCGCGAAGGTCGGAATTCCCTCGTATGGAATTTTTGCCCGGCATACAGAGTCGTATCTCCGATGGAGAAAATGCCGGGATCGAAGACACCGATAATATCACCCGCATAAGCCTCGTTTAAGATCTTACGTTCATCCGCCATGATCTGCTGGGGCTGGATAATCTCATAATTTTCTTTGCCCTGCACATGACGCACTTCCATGTTGGCATCGAATTTACCGGAGCAGATACGCATGAATGCGATACGGTCTCTGTGAGCCTTGTTCATGTTAGCCTGGATTTTGAAAACAAAGGCACTGAACTCATGACCGGATCGATCACGCCGAGTCTGCCGTTTTCTTGGAAGCGGCGGCATCGTCATCGTGAGGAAATGCTCCAGGAAGTCTCCACACCGAAGTTGGTCAAAGCAGATCCGAAGCATACCGGGGAAGGTCTCCCTTGCTGACAAGCTCCTGATCAAACTCTGCGCTTGCGCCGTCCAGAAGCTCGATCTCATCCATGAGCTGTTCTTTCTGGTCCTCATCGACCCATCGAGAAGATGCGGATCGTCGATATCGATTTCTTCCTCGATACCTTCCTTTTGTTCCCTTCATTGTATCGGAAATGCGAGGACTTTCTTTTTTTCTCACGGTCGTAGACACCCTGGAATTCCTTACCGGAACCGATGGGCCAGTTGATGGGGCAGGTGGCAATGCCAAGCTCTTTTTCGATCTCGTCAAGCAGCTCGAAGGTATCGTTCGCATCGCGGTCCATCTTGTTGATGAAGGTAAAATAGGGATGTTGCGCATCACGCAGACCTTGAACAGCTTTCTCGTCTGGGCCTCGACACCCTTGGAAGCATCGATGACCATAACTGCGGAGTCCGCTGCCATCAGGGTACGGTAGGTATCCTCAGAGAAATCCTGATGTCCGGGGTATCCAGAATATTGATGCAGTAACCGTCATATTCAAACTGCAATACGGAAGAGGTAACGGAAATACCTCTGTCTTTCTCGATCTGCATCCAGTCGGATACCGCATGCCGGGCTGTGGCTTTTTCCTTTTACGGAACCGGCAAGATTGATCGCTCCTCCGTAGAGCAGGAACTTCTCAGTCAGGGTCGTCTTGCCGGCATCCGGGTGGGAAATAATGGCAAAGGACGCCGTCTTTCAATTTCTTTTTGTATATCAGGCACGGTTTTATCTCCTTTAGAATATAAAATCTTATTTACTATGTTTTCCATGTTTATGCTTTTTTAGACATACTAATTTATTCTATTATATGCCACCATTCCTGTCAATCGTTATCTTGACAGTTCATTCATAATCGAAGCATAAATCTTCTGACTCCGGTTTTCCCAGTTGCTGCAGATCTTTTTGGCCGCCTCCTCGGACGGAACCGTCACGACAATCTCAAAAATAGTTGTCTTCCGCTCTCTTGCCTGACAGCGGACCTCGTAGTCATCTCCCGCGGTCTTGTAGTAATCGGCCACAACGGACGCTTTTTCCCGCAGTTCATAGGAGTGTTCCTTCATATAGCGGTCGATTTCCTCCCGGATTTCCGGAGAGATCTCGTTTTCGAAGAAGGAAAGCGTCTTGCTGCCCCTCCTCAGTCATGTGGTAGTACGAGGTGTTGCGCACCTTCTCGATCTCGATCAGCTTTGTATCCTGCAGCTCGCTTAACGCCTCCTGGAGATGAAAGTAGTTCGTGTACTCTTTTTCCAGGATAAAATCCGAAATCTGTGTATTTGACAGCGGAAAATTCACATTCTGCAGCATGTAGAGAATAATCAGTTTGTATAACGTAAAGGATGATTCAATCGGTGTGTTTCCTCCTTTTTCTTCGTCCAGAAGCTGTCCCTGATACGCATGTTCTTCTTTCATGCGATGATGCAGCTCATTTAAGACGGTGCGTTTTGCCTGGCTCCATGTTGGTGCAATCAGAAGATCCCCGGGGCCGTCTCCCCGTCACACGGTGGATCACAAGATCGGGACGGAGGCGCCGCAGGCAGTCGATGACAAGGGGTAAGATACGCATCCTGCTCCAGCACTCAAATTTTCCGGCCGCGTAGTCCGCCGCAAGATCCGTGTTTTTCAGCACATGAAGCAGCTGAAGCTGATGCCGGAAATGGAAAGTCCATTCAGGTAATCCATTGTTGCAAAAGACTTCTTCCTGTCCCTCCCCGGCAGACCGAGGATCGTGTGGACAATCACGGGAATCCCCGCCTTTGCAGCTCGTTTACTGCCTGTTCAAAACAGGAAAGCGGATAGCCCCTTCGGATATACTGTGCCGTTTTTTCATGCATCGTCTGCAGTCCCAGCTCCACCCAGACCGGTTTGATCCGGTTCAGCTCTTCTAACAGAGAAAGAACCTCTTCCCCTAAGCAGTCCGGTCTCGTTCCGATCGAAAGCGACCACGATCTCCTCGTCCGAAATTGCCTCCCGGACAATTTTTTCCAGATATTCCACCGGCGCGTACGTGTTCGTATACGCCTGGAAATAGGCGATGAACTTATGCACCGGCCGCTTTTTGCTGCAGGAGGGATTTCTGCTCCCGGATCTGTTCCGGGATGGATTTGTTTCTGTCCCCGGCAAAATCACCGGGCCGCCCGCACTGCAGAAAATGCAGCCCCGGTCACCGCAGGTGCCGTCCCGGTTCGACACGTCATCCCGCCGTCGAGCGAGAGCTTGTACACTTTTTTCCCCGAACGTCTTTTTCAGATAGGCGTCCAGCGAATAATACGGCTTTCCAAGCCAGTCTGTCATGATTTCTTCCCCTTTTATTCGATGTCTTTTCCAATTTTTTTGAAGTTTTCCGGATCTTCTGCTCATAGCCGTTCGTTCCAAGATGAAGGAAACGGCTTCCTAAGATCTCGTCCGGCAGATACTGCTGCTCGACGTAGTGATTCGGGTAATCATGTGCATACTGATAGCCTTCACCGTGGCCGAGTTTGGCAGAACCTTTGTAATGGGCGTCCCTGCAGATGCGGCGGAACCGACGTCCGCACACTTCCGACCGTCTTCATCGCCGCAAAGACTGCCTGTACGAAGAATTACTCTTCGGTGCACAGGCAACATACGTGGCTGCCTCCGCCAGAATAATCTGCGCCTCCGGCATGCCGACGCGTTCCACGGCAAGGGACGCGGAAACTGCTACATTTAAGGCATTCGGATCGGCAAGGCCGACATCCTCCGCCGCGCAGATCATGATGCGGCGGGCGATAAACTTGATATCCTCCTCCCGGCATACAGCATTTTGGCCAGATAAAAGACCGCCGCATCCGGGTCAGAACCGCGCATGCTCTTGATAAATGCAGAGATCGTATCGTAATGCTGATCGCCCGTCTTGTCGTACCGCACGACGCGCTTCTGGATGCACTCGATGCCGTTTCGAGATCGATATGGATTTTTCCGTCCGCCTGACGTTCCGTCGAGAGGACGCCCAGCTCGATTGCATTTAAGGCCGCTCTCGCGTCACCGCCTGCGATGTCGGCGAGGAACTCTTTGCATCCGCATCGAGCACAACGTTGTACGTCCCTAGCCCCTTTACCCGGGTCCGTCACCGCGCGCTCCAGCAGTTTTTCGATGTCCTCTCTTTTTTCGAGCGGCTTTAATTCAAAGATAATGGAACGAGAAATCAGCGCCCTGTTGACCTCGAAGACGGGTTTTCCGTCGTCGCGCCAATCAGAACGAGTGTGCCGTCCTCCACAAACGGAAGCAGATAATCCTGTTGCCCCTTGTTGAAGCGGATCTCGTCGACAAAAAGAATCGTTTTTGCCGTACATGCCGATCCCGCTGCTGCGCTTCTTTTACGACTTCTTCCATATCC
>VOFG01003307.1_pt1 | contig 47395 bp, 65 predicted proteins | sample 5384171 | NCBI WGS metagenome assembly VOFG01 (sample SAMN12384726, study PRJNA508395) | human gut metagenome | isolation source: healthy gut F | host: Homo sapiens
AGCAGGATAATGAACAGTAACCTTTTCATCGCTTACTTGATTTTCAGTTCGTTAATCTGTTTTGCCGCCACGAGGTCGGCGTTCTCCACCCGGATGGTCTGGTGCCTGCCGCCGTCCTTCTCGAACAGGCTCGATGACCAGCAGCTTTGTCGTCCGGTATGGTGAACTGCGGGACGGCATACACCGTACGCACGTCGCTTTTCCCCTCCGTCACCAGCACCTCGTTGTAGCTGCGTACCGGGTCGATCACCCGTTCCTGAATGGCGGTGCGCTTCGGCACTTTCTTGTCGACGATCTTGAACCGGATAAAGTCCGTCTGGAAAGCTACGTTCGACCTGTTCCTCGTTTCCGTGTGGAAATAGAACAGCCCGTTGTGCGAGTGGACGGATTTCAGGAGGAACTGCACTCTGAAGCGTTTGCAGCCCAAGTGCCGGATTTCCCGCCTGTCCTCTTTGTAGATGCTCTGCATGATCAGCTTCACCAAGAGCGGGCTTTCGCCTGCCAGCTCCCGGAAATGGATGTTCATGCGGGTGTGCGAGAAGTCCGTCGTGTCCTCGTTCTCAAAAAAATCCTTCATCTCGATGTTCAGCATCTCCGGCTCATGCGCATACCGGGCATTGAACGAATAGAAGCTCCCGTCCTCGCAGATAACGGAAAAGTTCGTTTCCCCCGGAAACCCCTCGGTGGTCGCCTTCACCCGGATCACGTTCTCCGCACCGTCCGCTTTCCCGGCTATGATCCAATTGCTTCCCAAATCCACGTACCGCACCACCGAGGGGAAGATGATATGCACCGTCTTGGCAAACGTCACCTGCACCCCGTGGGGCGTCACCATCTGCCGGTAGGGTAGCTTCCGTGTAATCCCCTGATACAGGTCGTTACCCGCAGCCCGCTGTATCGTATCATTCACTTGTGCGTTCGCACCCGTCACCATGCCCATAAGCAGGGCGACCCATCCAAAAATCTTTTTCATTTGTCCTTTCTTTTTAATTCTAAATTAAACAGGGCGACCAACCTCTTCCCAAAAAAATCTTTTCATTGTCATTTTCGCAGCGTTTTTAATGGTTTCGTTAGCGAGTTCTTTTGTTAAATGATTCATTTCCTTTTTTTCTTTTTTTTTGCGTGTTTGGCATAGAGCATCAGCTCGTACCCCGCTTTCAAATGCACCTTTACCGTGCGGAACTTCTTGGCAAGGTACTGGCTGCCACCCTGCATCAGCCCACGGGTGATGTCCATCGCCACCTGCTGCCCGGCGCTCCGTGCGAACGAGATGCTCGTTCCCAACCCGCCGCCGATGTTCGCCATCGCCTCCTTTGCCGCTTCCTGTTCCAGTGATGAAGGGACAGACAGCCTTTCTGCCCGTCACTGTCATACACCGCCAGCTCCACGGGCAGCAAGTTCCCCCGGTATTCGATGGACGACACCACGATATCCAGCCGTTCCCCCTGTACCTTTCCCGTACCCGCAACGAGCGTGTTCTGCGGAATCACAAGGTTTCCCGCTTGCAGCGGTTCGAGCAGCCGGAGCTTCACCGTCTGTCCGTCCATAATCGTCTGATCCCCGTGGATGCACGCCCGTATCGTGTTCTTCCCCATAGCGTACCCGCTGCCTACCGCCGTGTTGAAGCCGTAGTTCCTCGGCTGGCTGTACCGCCGCATGAACTCCGCATCGCTCAGGGGCTGTTGCAGCCCCGATACCGTCCGCTCCCGTGCCGCCTGCACCGCCACGGCGGGCTGTCCCAAACCGTTTCCGCCCTGCCCGGTGGCGGGCACCTGCACGGCTACGCCGTCCCGCCCGTTCTGTCCCATGTACTTGGCGGCAAGCTCGTAGCTCTTCTCCATCAGCGCCACCTGATCGTCGATTCCGCCCGCCTGCCGTTCCCTTTCTTCCAGCTTGGCGGTCAGCTCCTCCACCTGCCTTTTCAGCTCCTCCTTTTCTCCGTCCACCTTCGGCTGCTCGTAGAACGAGCCGAGCTGACGGTTGATGTCACGGTAAGCGGCGACTGAAGGCGATCGTCACGGTCGCCCGAATAGTCCCTGAACGGTTCCCGTTCCGGCTCGCTGTCCGGCAGTTCCATTTCCACCCGTCCGGTTCATCCTCTCTCCGAAGGGGCGAAATCCTCCAACGGGCGTACCCGTTCTTCCGCCTGTTTTTTCCATCTCCGCCTGCTCGTAAGCCGTGCGCTTGTCATCCGAAAATGCCCTCGTCCTGTGGCAGGGGGATCTCGGCGTTGAACGCCCCCACGGTGTCCCTGCTGAACTCTGTCCTTTGGTCCGAAGGTGCGAATATCAGCCACATCGAGCCGAGGAACAGCAAGCCCATCAGCGGATATACCATCAGCTTTTTCCGTTGCTGCAACTGTTTCGGCGTGAGCGGCTTGGCTGTCTTCTTCTCCTTTTTCCCGTTGCCCTTGTCCTCCTTCTTTCCGTTCCCCGTCTCCGGGGCTGCGGCATCCGCCACCGTCACGTGCTGCGTTGCCGTTGCTTTTTCTTGGTTCTGTTCTTCCATCATGTCAAAAATTTATGGTTGTCCTACATTCTGATTCTTCTCCCCGGAGGCTTCCTTCTGCCTGTCTCCCCGGTTTGCCGCTTGCCGGGCGGCTCCTTCCGTTCCCGTTTGAGCGATGCCGTGGGGCTTGCCCGGTTGTCCGCCCGCAGGACGATAGCGTTCCCTTCCCGTCCTGCCCCCGTGAGGAACAGCCGTTTTCCAGACTTTTGCCAGTTCTTTGCTGCCACGTTCCCGGATGGCACGGTTGTGGCGTCCGATGGCGGCTTCCGGGTAGTCACGGGAGAAGTCCCCATTGTCCTCGCTCAGGTGGTAGTCCCACCTCAGCCGGGCGATACCGGCAAAGTCCTCCGTCAGCCCGTACTTCTCCACCGTCTCCTTCGGTACTTCCCGCTGACCGTCCCAGCCGTGGCGGGCGAGCCCGTGGAGCAGCGCCCGTTCCGCCTTCACCGCTTCCAGATAGTCGCCGGGCAGTCTGCCGCCCGTCTTCTTCTCGTAAAGGGCGGCGGCTTGCCGCATCAGCCTGCCCCTCTCGTCCGCCTCCCGCAACTCGATCTGTTCCATGACGGTGTGGTTGTCGCCCCGCATCTCCTCGCTCCATTCCCGGCTCAGTTCTTCGAGCCTGCGGTAGCCTTCCGCCAGCCCGTGGCGGATGGCCACCGAGTCGTCCGGTTTCTCGCCTTTCAGGGCAAGCCTTTTCAGTGCGTCGAGGTCGCCCTCCCTCATGCAGCAGTTCAGCAGCCGGTGCGCCACATCCCGTTCCGCCTGCGCTTCGGGGGATAACGGCTGCGGGGCGTTGCGCCTCGTGTACTCGTACTCCAGCACCTTGTATTGCGCCTCCAGACGCAGCATCGGGCTTTCCGCCGCCTCCCTCACGCTCCGGGGGATTGCCGCCCCCTCACGCATCCCGTAACGGGTCTCTTTCAGGGCGTCCATGACCGCCCGCCATTCGGGATAGCCCGTCTGGTACACGTACCGGAAGAACCTGTGTTCCAGCAGCAGCTCCGCCTGTTTCCTTGTTACCTCCGGGCAGTCCCGGTAGTCCCTGACGGACTGGAGGATTGCACCGGCATCCGCACGCCTCTTATTCAGCAGGCTCCCGAAATACGCCGCCACCTGCCTCATGTTCCGCTCCTCCTGCCGCTCCCGGCGGCGGAGCAGCCACTCACTCAACTTCTCCGCCAGTCCCATGCCGTCCGCTTTCAAAAGGGTTGATAATACTGTCATTGGGCAATTGCAGGCGCCTGATATGCTCTATCCCCAGTTCCTTCCCGTCGTTCCTGCCGATGCGGTAGATGGAGGAGACGGTCATATAGACCGACAGTGCGCCGAACACCGCCAGCATCACGAGGATGATTGCCACACGCATGTCGGGCGAGATACGCCCGGCGAGGCGGCGGAGCTTCCCGTCCTCCCAGTCCTGCGCCTTTGTGATGAATTTCCTTATCATAGCCGTCAGCGTTTGAGGGTCTGCAAATCCTTGTTCTCCGTGATCTCGAACCCCTCGATGATGAAGCCCTGCGGGTTGTTGTCGCTCCTGACCGCATCCAGCAGGCGGCAGCGGGTCACAAGGCTGCGCTCCGTAACGGAGCTTTCCCGCAGGATGATCTGCCGGGCGAATGTCCGCACGCTGTACGGGTACTTGTCGAAGTCGCACCGCAGGCTGTCTATCTCTATCATCTGGTTGATGTTCCCCGAGATTATCCGGTTGTAATACCCCTTTTCCGAGAGGTCCTTGTAGTAGTTAAATGCGCTCTTGTCCGCCAGCATCAGCGAGCGTTTGATATTGCCCTCGATAGCCGACTTGTCGGGCGAGAGCGTGAAGAACAGCTCGTGGAAGCGGCGCACGTGCTCCCGGGCCTCCACCGGGCGGTTCTGCGGCACGTCCTGCGAGAGTGCCAGCATCAGGCTCTTGCCGTTGTCCAGCACGTAGATCTTCTGCCGCTGCGCCTCGGCGAAGCTGTACGACTTCCACAGGGCGAAGCCCGTCACCACGGCGCACAGGCAGGCGAATACCAGCGTGAAGAGCCGTATCTGCCTGAAGCTCGTTTCGATGTTTTTCAAACTTTTAAATTCCATGTTTCCGGTTTTTTATTCGTTATGACTCATTTTCTTGGGACATCCGCCGCTACTTGATGATTTTTCCGGCGATGTTCCCACGGCGGCACCACCCGCTGCGGCGACGTTGCCGACCCTGTTTGCGGTCTGGTTCATCGCACGGTTGGCTTGGCTCACCCCGCCCGCCATGATGATCCAGTTGGCGACCGTCGGGATGGTGAAGTACCCGAATATCCCGATGATTAAAAAAATGATGTACACCGTGTTCGAGCTGTCCGGGATGAAGGACGGGTCACTCATCGCTTCGATATCCCTGGTGAGCATCAGCACTTGGATACGTGCCAGTACCGAGCTGAACAGGTCACTCACGGGCAGCCACATGTAGATGGAGATGTACCGGGTTATCCACTGCGTCAGAGTACTCTGGAATCCTTCATAGACCGAGAGCGCGAATGCTATCGGGCCCAGGATGGAAAGGGCGATCAGGAAGAACGTCCGTATCGTGTCGATCACCAGCGTGGCCGACTGGAACAGCAGTTCGAGCAGTTCCTGGAACCACAGCCGGATATTGCGTTTCATGTTGTACTCCGCCCGGTCGATGTACATTACCGCCATCGTCTTCAAGTCCTTGGGCGACCAGCCCAGCTCGTCGAGCTTCTTGTCGAAGTCCTCCTTGCTCGCCAGATACGCCTTCTCCGGGTCACGGCGGAACGCCTCCCTCTCCAGCGCCTCCTTCTGCTCCTGGTACCGGTTCATGTCGAAGGTCTGTGATTCGAGCATCCCGTGGCAACCCTTCACCACGGGCGAGAGTACCGTGTTGATCGTGCCGATGACGAAGGTGGGGAAGAAGAGGATGCACAGCCCGATGGCGAAAGGGCGCAGCAGCGGGTACACGTCGATGGGTTCGGCACGGGCGAGCGCCTGCCACACCTTGGCGGCTACATAGAACAAAGCACCCAACCCGGCGATTCCCTTGGCTACCCCCGTCAGCTTCTCGCAGAGCGGCATCATGTCCTGATACAATACCTGCAATATCTCGTGCAGGTTCGTGAAGTCTATCGCTAACAACATAGTCTTGTATTATATTTATGTACGTGAACATTATTGTATATTGCCAGCCTCACCAGTAACGGTCTTCCGCATCCCCGTAGAGAGCCATCACCCGGTCGGTGTCCTTTTTCCTCTTCGCCCGCAGGTAACTTACCGATATGTTTTTGTTCGTGTAGTACTGTACGAGGTTGCGGTACTCCAGCAGCCGCTTGTAGCTCTGGTCGATGATTGCCAGCCGTTCGGCGTCCGAGAGCGACATTCCCGTCACATTCACCACGTTCTTCAGGTCTTGCAGGATGTCCGCACTCTCGCTCAGCAGCTTGGCGTACCCGAACGAGATGGTTTCCAGCTCGTCCGGCGTGTAGTTCGGGTCTCCTAACATCTTCTGGTAGTTGCGCACGTAGATTTCCGAGATGTCCGCCACCAGCCCGATGGACTTCTTCACCTTCACGCCGCCTTTCACCACGTCATGCACCGCCTTGAGCGCATCGTAATACTTCCGCCCCTGCTCGAATATCTTCGCCGTCTCCCTGAATCCGTCCAGCGTGTGCTGTGCGGTGGCGGAGGTCTCCACCATCTCCTTAGCCGTGTTGATGATGCCCTGCGCCAGATTGCCGGGGTCGTGTACGACCCATTGGGCGTTGGCCGCACCTGCCGTCAGGCACGCCACGCCCAGAATGATTGCCTTTATCGTTCTCATGTCCTTACTGTTTTAGGGTTCCGTCACTCTTTCTCCTGTACTCTCCGCCCGGCGACAGCCGGATGCGGTCTTTCTCCCGGTCATAGTCCATCATCACGGCGAAGCCCGTCTCGATGAACAGCACCCCTTCCGTTTCCCGGACGAGGTAGGTCTCCGCTTCACTGCCGCCCGTGTGGTTCCTGTGCATGACCGTCACACGGTACTTGCCGTCCTCTTCCCAGAGGGTGAAGGGCGGCTTGCCGCCCGTGCTGACCCATTCGCCGCACATCTTTTCCAACCGTTCCGCATTTGTCTCCTTGCAGGAAATGACAAACGCCAGTGCCACTGTTACCGCCGACAGCAGCAGGATTAAATTCAATCGTTTCATCTTGATTCCATTTTTTTTGTTTTACAAAATTTTATTCTCTCCATTCCGTTTAGCCGTTTGTACATCCAGCCGTTTAGCCAGCCAACCGTTTAACTGTTTAACTGTTTAACTGTTTGACCGTTTAGCCGTTTGGTCAATCATCCGACCCTTCAGCCGTTCGTCCGGTCAATCAACCACCCGTCCGCCTGTCCGCCGTTCTCTGTCAGCACATCGGCACATTATTTATACTTCGTCTCCGCCAGCCGCTTGATGGCAAGCTCCAAATCCCCGCCCAGCTCTTCCGCCAGTGCGAACACCTCCGTCTTCTCGCTCTCCTCGGTGGTATAGGTCAGGTACTCGGCTGCCGATACCTCCGTGGCATACACCGCCGACTGCACCCCGTTCAGACCGATCCACACCTCCTTGTACTTCCGTCCGGGATGGTTGGCGAGGTTGATGGAGAGTATCTGCGACTTCTCCTTGTCCGTCAGACCGAGCATCGACTGGATGCCGTCGAACTTGTTCATGTACTTCTTCTGGTCGAGCAGTATCTTGCAGTCCGAGTTGGTGATGATAGCCTCCTTCACGATGGGGGACGAGATGATGTCGTCCACTTCCTGCGTGACGACAATCGCCTCGCCGAAATATTTCCTGACGGTTTTGTACATATATTTCAGGTATTCGCTCATGCTCGGTGAGGAAAGGGCTTTCCAAGCCTCCTCGCAGATCAGCATCTTCCGCACCCCTTTCAGGCGGCGCAGCTTGTTGATAAAGGCTTCCATGATGATGATCGTAACCACGGGAAACAGCTCGGCATTATCTTTTATACTGTCAATTTCAAATACGATGAACCGCTTGTGCAGCAGGTCGATGTTCTCGTTCGAGTTCAGCAGGAAGTCGTAGCGTCCGCCCTTGTAATACTGCCTGAGCGTGGTCAGGAAGTTGTCGATGTTGAAGTCCTTCCGGCTCACCTTGATGTCCCTTGCAGCCAGCTCCCTCCGGTAATCGTTCAGCATGTACTCGTAGAAGGTGTCGAACGAGGGGACGATGCTCCGGTTCTGCTGTATCCTGCGGATGTACGCCGACACCGCACTGCCCAGCTCGCCGCTCTCCGTCTTCGTGACTTTCTCGTCCTCGCCCTTCCACAGCGCCAGCAGCAGCGTCTTGATGCTGTCCTTCTTCTCCACGCTGAACTTGTAGTCGTCCGTGAAGAAGGGGTTGAAGCTGATGGGCTTCTCCTCCGTGTACGTGTAATAAATCCCGTCCTCGCCCTTGGTCTTGCGATGGATCAGCTCGCACAGCCCTTGGTACGAGTTGCCCGTGTCGATCAGTACGATGTGGCTGTTTTGCTCGTAATATTGGCGCACGAGGTGGTTCATGAAGAACGACTTGCCGCTTCCGCTCGGACCGAGGACGAACTTGTTGCGGTTCGAGATCACCCCTTTCTTCATCGGCAGGTCGCTGATGTCCAGATGCAGCGGTCTGCCTGTCATCCTGTCCGCCATCTTGATGCCGAAGGGCGAGAGCGAGTCCTTGTAGTTCGTCTCTTCGGTGAAGAAGCACAGGGCTTGCGGGATGAACGTGTAGAAGCTCTCCTCGAAGGGGAAGTCCCCCTCGTTGCCCGGTATCGCCGCCCAAAAGAGCGTGGGCACGTCCACCGTGTTGTGCCTCGGCTTGCACTCCATCAGGGCGAGCTGGCTGCCCACCTCGTTCTTGATGCGCCTGAGTTCCTCCCGGTCGTCGCTCCACGCCATCACGTTGCAGTGGCAGCGCACCGAGGTCAGCCCTTTCGAGTGCGCCTCGTTCAGGTATTCCTCTATCCAAGCCTTGTTGATCTGGTTGGAGCGGGAGTAGCGGGAGAGCGAGTGCATGTTCCGGGCGGTCTGCTCGAAGCGTTTCAGGTTCTCCCCGTGGTCGTCGATGAAGATGTACTGGTTGTAGCAGTGGTTGCAGTCCAGCAGCAAGCCCACCGGGGCGGCGAACGACAGCCGGCAGTCCGAGCGGTCGGTCGAGAGCCGCTCGTAACGGCTGTCCGTCGCCACCTTGCCCGGCAGGTCTTCCGTGTCCGAGAGGGTGTGCAGGCAGAGGATGTCGTCGCCGATGCGCATCTCCTCCGGGTTCAACTGGATGTCCTTCAGCACCGTCGTGTCGTGCTGCGAGAGCGAGAGGTACTTCTCCACGATGCCCGCTGACCGTTCCGTCCCGGTGATCTCGTCCGTCGTGAGGCGGCGCAGCGTAACGAAACCGCTGTCGTTCATGATCTTCTCGAACTGCCCGACGGCTTCGAGGAACCTCGTAACCGTCTCCCGGTCCTCTATCTCTTTCGGGATAATCCTGCCCTTGCACAGCGTGCTGAAGGTGCTCTCCTGACGGCTGCGCACCTTCGTCGTCTTGGTAAGGAACAGGTAGCAGAAAGGGTTCAGGAATGGGCGTTCATTGAAGTGTCGCTCGAACGAGCGGCTAAGGAAGCTCAGATCATCCTTGTCCGTTTCCGGCCGGTACTTCTCCTCGATGAAGAAGTCCTGCTTATGCACGATGGAGTAATCCGGCAGTACCTTTACCGCCTTGTGCCAGCCGAATGGATCGCTTCGTACTCGCTCCCCATCACGGAGAACAACTCGGGCAATTCCACCTTGAAGGCGACTGTCACATCCGCCTCCTTGCTCACGATGCAGCCGTTTTCCACCGCCAGCAGCGGAAACTTGCTTTCCAACGTTGTCGCTTTCATTACATTTTTCATTTTTTCCAATGTTTAAAGGTGAATAACGGGGGAAATTTTCAGGCGGTTCAGCACGTATCTCGGATGCCGCTTTCGGGCGGCTGCCTTCATCAGCCCATGGGTACCGTATCTCGTTCAGGCGGAAGGTGAGCCATACAAGGAACGTGGCTGAAACTGCACCGAAGCCAATGCACACCCACTGGTTCACACCCGCCATGTACAGGATGACGAATACCACGAACACGGCGAGCAGACCGCAGCAGAAGATGAAAAGGTACTGGCTTTCCAGTCCCCTTGAACTCCACGTTCCTGCCAATCCCCTTATTGATTTCCAAGTCCATGATCCGAAGTTTTACAAGAAGAAGGAACGCAGGATAGTGGCCGCCACAATCAGGAAAATGCAGGCTCCGAACCACGACGCCGCCGTCTTTGACGTGTCGGGGTCCCCGCTGCTGAACTTTCCATATACTTTCACCCCTCCGATTAACCCTACCACAGCACCAATGGCGTAAATTAATTTCGTGCCTGGCTCGAAATACGAGGTGACCATCTGTGTAGCTTCCGTAATGCCTGCTTGCCCGTTTCCTTGTGCCATAGCACCCATTGCAGCCGTCAGGCAGGCCGCAATCAAAAAAGAATTTCTTTTTTCTCATTTGTCTTGAACATTTTTAGTTAAACATTATGATTTTTTCATCAGTCGGGCGACACGCTGCCGTGCACCCTCGAATGCATCCAGCATCGGTTCCGAGATATCCGACCCCATCACCGAGGGCAACACCTCACGAGCCTCCCGTTCCGCCTTTTTCGTCCGCATCGTCCGACACCAGCACCCGGTGTACCTTCTTCAGGTCCTCGAAGGAGTATCCCGTGGCGAAATCGGGATTGCCGTCCGAATAATAAGCCCCCAGTTCTTCTTCCTCCTCCAGTTCCCTAACCTTCTTTCTGGTGGGCACGTATTCCTCCTCCTCGTCCTCTTCCGGCTCGATGTCGGAGTAATCCGCCCTGTCGTCCGCCGTTCCAGATTCCTCCACGTTTCCGGCTTTAGATTCGTTTCCACCCGTTTTGTTCCGGCATCGTCCGTTTCTTCCCCCGCCTCGTTCCGTTCCATAAAGGGCTGGTAAGGTACTTCTGCCCATGACCGTGTACGGCTCACCCGGTTGTTCCGGCTCCTTTTCCGTCCCGTACTTTTCCGTACGTTCGAACAGCCCGGTAATATCCTGCCGGTAATATTTCCAAAATACCCAGATGTAGTACACCGTCAGGACAAGGATCAATAATTTCAGTATCATTGTCTCCTCCTTTCTTTTCAAAATAAGTTTTCCAGTTTTCCGGCGTATGCCTCCTCGATCTCCTCCCGATACTGCTCGAAATGTTGCGCCAGCACGTTGTCAATGTATGCCGAGAGAGACACCCTGCCACCCGTCAGCATCACCGAGATTTTAGCGATGCGCTCGTGATACTCGCGTCGCACATAGACCGGCTTGCCGTAACGGGCAGGAATGTCCATACCTTTGAGGTAGGTCGTTTCATAGTCCGAAGTCTGCCTTGGCTTGCACCGTTTCGCATTCGCCGTTTTCCCTCCCCGCACCTTCTCCATGGGTACAGCAGTTCCCCTTCTCCCGGTTTCCCCTCTTCCGTGTCCTCCGCACCGCCATTCCCGTCAGAGCGCACCTTTTCGCCTGCCATCATTCGCATCAGCAGTTCCTCGTCGATAGGTTCCTCATTCCACCGCTTCTTCATAATCTCCCAGTTTAAGAATGGATAATATCTCACGGGCCAGTTCAGGGATGCCACTTCCAGCAATCATCCGCTTGTCAGGGGTAGCAAGGTGGAGCGGAACACCATCCGATTCCCCCCTGTCCGCCTCTTTGCGGAAACGTTTCGTGTCTGGGATTCGTGTTCTGTAGCATGGGTAACCCCATTTCAGCAACCACCTGCTCGTATTTCCGGTACAGTCCGCTTGTTTCCCGCCGGTCCACCAGGTTCCAGAAAAGATAGAGCCCTTTCAAACGGCTCGTTGTTTCTTTACCTAACATCATCCGCTGCAACACGTCGAGGAAAGCGAGTGTGCTTTCCAGCACCACCTTGTCCGCACTTATCGGGGCGAAGATGTAGTCCATCTGTGCGATTGTGCGTAGAATGCCCGCCGAGTTCACCGTGCCCGGCAGGTCGAAGAAAAGCAGATCGTAGCGGTTTTCTGTTGCCAGATCCCTTGCCGTATCGGGGGCTTGCTCCACCCGGCACTTGAGCACCGGATAGGCGGCACGCCCCGGTTGCCGCATCTGTTCGTAAGCCGCCCGTTTCAGGTATTCGTTCTCCAGTACAGCCCGGCTGTCACGCCCCGCATCTCGTACAGGCTGTACTGCGGGAAGTCGCAGTCAATCACCGCCAGCGGATAGCCCAGGCGGTAGTGCAGGTAACCTGCCACCAGTACAGTCAGGGCGGTCTTACCGATGCCGCCTTTTTGTGTGGCGAAAGCCACATTTAATGTCTGTCTGTCCATATCGTCATTCAGTTAGTTTGTCATCCGGTTGCCTATGCAGCCATTTCTCTATTCATTCGTTCATTTATCCAGCCGTTCATCCGGTCATCCAACCGCCCGATTGACCGTTTAGCTGTTTAGCCATTTATCCGGCTAAACGTTTAACCGTCCGGTAAAACCATCATCTGTCCGGCAGTTTATCCGGTCAGCCGTTCACTTGTCCGACCGCCTGTTTATATGTCCTTCCGGACAACTGTCTGATTGCTTTCACGATGCAAAAGAATAGTAAATTATCGATGGATTATATAGCTGATTATCAATGTGGCGCACATTGTCCTTACACCCGTAGGGTTTGTCGCATCCGGGCATGGTGACCGGACGGGAAAAGGGCTGTTACTTTGCAGGCGGAAACAAAAATAGAGTAAGAATGAAAAAGAGCGGCAACCGCCCGAGGGAGTGCCCCCGGCACTCCGCAGCAGGCAAGGGCATCCCCAATCTGTCCGGCAGGACGGATTTTATTTTCAAACGAAAATGGCAAGTTGTGTGCTGCGGCACTCGAAATGAATTTCGTGCCTCACCACCACCTTGCCCCCTCAATGTGGCATCCCCTCCAGAGTCGGGGACTGCTCACGGGGAGAGCCGTAGGCATACGGCGTTTTCAGACCATGTTTCACTTAAAATTTTACAGGATGATGGACAATCAGAAGAAGTATGCGGGCAACCACGGGCGAAAGCCCAAGCCCGACAAGATGCGCCACCGCTACGTGTTCCGTCTGGACGACGGGGACAACGCCCGTTTCCTCGCGCTTTTCGACGAGTCGGGCAAGGCGACCAAGGCGGAGTTTATCGTTTCCGCACTTTTCGGCAGGGAGATTAAGGTTATTAAACTGGATAAGGGGACGCAGGATTTCTACATGCGCCTGACCACTTTCCACTCGCAGTTCCGTGCCATAGGCACGAACTACAACCAATGCGTGCGTGCGCTCAAATCCAATTTCTCGGAGAAGAAAGCCCTCGCTTTCCTCTACAAGGCTGGAGCGGCACACCCTTGAACTGGTCGAGTTAAGCAAGCGGATTTCCGCACTGGTGGAGGAGTTCCAGAGCAAATACCCCGTCCGATGATAGCCAAGATCTCGCACGGAAGCAGCCTGTACGGGGTGCTTGCCTACAACCAGTTGAAGGTGGACGAACGGCACGCCGACGTGCTTTTCACCAGCCGGATTATCGAGCCGCAGGGCGATAACCCCTACACGATAGGGCATATTTCCCGCCTCGTTCGGTGACTACCTCACAGCCAACCGCAAGACCGAGAAGCCCGTCCTGCACATCTCCCTCAATCCCGACCCGAAGGATTGCTTGAGTGAAGAGCGGTTTGTCAGCTTGGCGGAGGAGTATATGCGGCGCATGGGCTTCGGCGACCAGCCCTATATCGTCTATCGCCACAACGACATCGGGCGGGAGCACCTGCACATCGTCTCCGTCCGGGTGGACGAAACCGGGCGGGCGATTTCCGACAGCTACGAGCACGGGCGTTCGATGAAGGTTTGCCGGGAACTGGAACGGCAGTTCGGTTTTGTCCCGGCTACGCCCAAGCAGTGGAAGGAGGGGCTGCCCTTGTCGCCCGTCGGTTACGGGGACGGCAATCTCAAGGGACAGTTGGCAGGAGTCATCCGCCCGCTCGCCCGGGAGTGGCGTTTCCGTACACTGGGCGAATACCGTGCCGTGCTTTCCCTTTACGGCATCACGGTGGACGAGGTAAAGGGGGAATACGGCGGGCGGGAGTATCACGGCTTGACCTATTCGGCAACTGACAGGGGAGGGCAACAAGGTCGGCAAGCCCTTCAAGTCCTCCGTGTTCGGCAAGGAGGCGGGCATCGCTGCCCTCGAAAGGCGGATGCACAACGCTGCCGCATGGGAAAAGACCCACAAGGAGGTCGCCGCCGCCACCGCCGAAAAGGTTGCAGCCGCCATGCAGACCGCAGGGCATGACCGGGCGCAGTTCGAGCGGGGAACTCATGCGGCAGGGAATCGGCGTGGTATTCCGTCAGAATGAAGCCGGGCGCATCTATGGGGCGACCTTCATCGACCATGCCGCCAAAGCCGTCTTCAACGGCTCCCGTCTGGGCAAGGAGTTTTCCGCAGGCGTGTTCAACGACCTTTTTCGCCGAGCAGGAAGGCATTCACCTGCCGCAACCCTCCGCCGGAGTGGAACATCCCACCCGGCAGCAGGAGCATACGGGCGCATCCCAATGGGACGGACATACCGGCTATCGTCCCGACCACAAGGACGGCACTACCCAAAACGTGGCGGCCTCCTTCAACCTCATTTTGCCCTCGTACCCGGCGGAGCGTCCGGTGACCAGCCCGTACCGCCGCAGCGCAAAAAAGAGAAAAAGAGGCGCAAGTACGGCAGGCAACAATAATCAACTTAAAATTCAACGAATTATGCAAAACGAAGACGATTTGCGTGGACTCGCCAAAGTCATGGAGTTCATGCGTGCGATAAGCATTTTATTTGTAGTCATCAATATTTATTGGTTCTGTTACCAGTCCGTCCGGGAATGGGGCATCGACATCGGCGTGGTCGATAGGATATTGCTCGGCTTCCAGCGTACCGCCGGGCTGTTCTCCAATATCCTCTGGACGAAGCTCTTCGCCGTGCTGTTCCTCGCCCTTAGCTGCCTCGGCACAAAGGGCGTGAAGGAGCAGAAAATCACGTGGCGCAGGATCATCCTTTGCGGCGTATCCGGCTTGCTGCTCTTTTTCGGCAACTGGTGGCTGCTCGCCCTTCCTCTGTCGCTTCCGGCAGACACCGTGCTGTATATCGCCACCCTTACCGTCGGGTATATCTGCCTGCTCATGGCAGGGCTGTGGATGTCACGCCTGCTGAAGACCGACCTGCTCGAAGACGTGTTCAACGTCGAGAACGAATCCTTCATGCAGGAGACCGAACTGAAGGAGAACGAGTATTCTGTCAATCTCCGCACCCGCTTCTGGTTCAGGGGAAGGGCGTATGACGGATGGATTAACCTTGTCAATCCCTTCCGTGCGACGATGGTCTTGGGTACGCCCGGTTCGGGCAAGTCCTATGCGATAATCAACCAGTATATCAAACAGACCATCGAGAAGGGCTATTCGCTCTTCCTGTATGATTTCAAGTACCCCGACCTCGCCGAGATAGCCTACAACCACCTGCTCGCCCACTTGACAGCTACAAGGTCAAGCCCAAGTTCTACGTGATAAACTTCGACAATCCGAGGGAAAGCCACCGCTGCAACCCCATCCATCCTGACTTCATGACCGACATCAGCGATGCCTACGAGAGTGCCTACACGATAATGTTAAATTTGAACCGCACGTGGATTTCCAAGCAGGGCGATTTCTTCGTGGAATCGCCTATCATTCTGTTAGCCAGTATTATATGGTATCTCAAAATCTACAAGAACGGCAAGTATTGCACCTTCCCCCATGCCATCGAGTTCCTGAACCGCAAGTATGCCGACATTTTCCCCATCCTGACCTCGTACCCGGAGCTTGAGAACTACCTTTCTCCCTTCATGGACGCATGGGAAAGTCCTCGGCGGTGGAGCAGTTGCAGGGGCAGATTGCCAGTGCCAAGATACCGCTTTCCCAAGCATGATTTCCCCGGCTCTCTATTGGGTGATGTCCGCCGACGAGTTCTCCCTCGACATCAACAATCCCAAAGAGCCGAAAGTGCTGGTAGTCGGCAACAATCCCGACCGTCAGGGCATCTACGGGGCGGCTTTGGGATTGTACAACTCCCGCATTGTCAAGCTCATCAATAAGAAGAAACGTCTCAAATCCTCCGTGATTATCGACGAGCTGCCCACCATTTACATACGTGGGCTGGATAACCTCATTGCCACCGCTCGAAGCAACAAGGTAGCCGTCATGCTCGGCTTTCAGGATTTCTCTCAGTTGAAGCGTGACTACGGTGACAAGGAAAGCGCCGTAATCTGTAACACGGTCGGCAATGTATTTGCAGGTCAGGTAGTTGCGGAAACCGCCAAGACGCTCTCCGAACGCTTCGGAAAGGTCCTGCAGAAACGGCAGAACATGACCATCAACCGGAACGAGACTTCCGTCTCCATCAACACCCAGATGGACAGCCTTATTCCGGCAAGCAAGATTTCCAACCTCACGCAGGGCATGTTCGTGGGGGCGGTAGCCGACAACTTCGACGAGCGCATCGAGCAGAAGATTTTCCATGCCGAGATTGTAGTGGATAACGAGAAGGTTAGGCGGGAGACCGCCCGCTACGTGAAGATACCGCAGATCATCGACTTCACCGATAAGGATGGCAACGACACCATGCAGCAGCAGATTGATGCCAACTACTACCGCATCAAGAGCGAGGTTAAGCAGATTGTCGCTGACGAGATCGAGCGCATCAAGGCGGATCCGAAACTCTCACACCTGATCAAAAACGGATAATAAGCGTAAATTTCTACCTTAGTAGTAAAACAGTTGTTTTTATATAGTTTTACCAAGTTGGTTGAACAGCGCAAATTGTTGAATAATAGCGAATTTAAGCAATTCTTCGCCAAGAGCGCAAACCGAAAATTACGCAGCCATGGAAAATAGCAGGGAAAAGGATAACTGACCAAGGAGCAACTTGATATAATGTGGCAGGCTGTCTGCATCTGTCTAGGAAAGACACCGCAGGCGGTCAGGACGTGCTGGAAATGCATAAAACACTCCAGGCGAACAAAGTCCTGTTCAGGATGACGGATGAAAGAACAAGGGTGCAGCAACGGACGAGTACCTGCAACAGTTGAGCCGACAGATAGACCGGGTGGAAGGGGTGAAAGTAAAACCACAGCCATAGTTTCAACGTGACATATTCCAGGTCGTATCTTGTTCAAGTCACCATCGTGGAATTGTTTCTTTTTTCGCTGGTGCATAACGCATGGCAAAGCTTAAAAGGGGCTGGCGGCTCAAATACCGCTACGTTCTGATGTCGGGAAATGCGGACGCCAAGACACTTGACAGGCTGGAGAACTGCTTCGAGTGGAACAGGGACAGGAAGCTAATATGGAAGATCAGGAAAGAGGTGGAGGACTTCGAGCGTTGGACGGAAAAGAAAGTGGCAGAAATGCTGCGTGCTAAAAGACAACAGCCGGGAGTGGGGAAATAACATACAAGAAAGAAAAAGGTCCAAAATATACCGTACTTCCTGATTTTTAAACGCTTCAAGTTATTGATTACAAGAACGGATTGTCTGAAGACGAAATTGTTAGATGATCAAAGTGACCATAACAACCGTATGGTATTTCTTGTTATAGTCGGTTGCATCTGATTATGCAGGAATTTTAATGTACATATTCAAATATAAATATTGATATAGGCCAAAAATACGGTTTATTTATTAATAAAATCATGATTACTGAACGAATTGTTAAAAATAGAGCTAAATTGATAAGTTAAAAATTAAAACATTCATCTTATTTTGCAAAAAAATATATTATTAATATTAATAACTATAACAAGTATGGTTAATTTTTACTGCTCGTTTTTTCCGTAAATCAAGGAATTATTTTAGGTATTGATTATATTGATTTATTCCTCATTTTATATATTTAAAATTAAACAATTACATGAATTTATTCAAATCATCAGTTCTGTGCGGCATGGTCATAGTGTCATTCATGACATCCTGTACAGACGTGGATATCACCATGCCCAAAAGGGGTCCCAAAGGTGATACGGGGCTTTCAGCCTATGAGTTTTGGAAGGAAAAAGTGGCGGACGGAACTGTAAACTGGCCGAAGGATCAGACAGAAGTCGCTGACTTCTTCAAGTTTCTCAAGGAAAAGATGGCAAAGACGGGAAGGATGGTCAGAGTGCTTTCGAGCAGTGGAAAGACATGATTGCCAGCGGTAGCGTGGACGACCCGCATAATCCCGGCGAGAAATGGCCCTCCGAAAAAACAACACGGTACAGGATTTCTGGCGTTTCCTGACCGGAGCCAGCGGAGAGGACGGACAGACACCGCATATAGGTGATAACGGCAACTGGTTCATTGGGAAAGAGGATACCGGTATCGGCGCACGTGGGCGTGATGGTCAGGATGGTAAAGACGGTAAAGACGGAACGAATGGTCGTGATGCTATACCGCCGACAGTCACCATTGGCGATAACGGCAACTGGTATATTAACGGAACGGATACAGGCAAGCCTGCTTTCGGTAAGGATGGCAAAGATGGAAAGGACGGAAAGGATGCCGTGCCTCCTACGGTCACCATCGGCGATAACGGCAACTGGTTTGTGGACGGAACGGATACCGGGAAAAAGGCCGTTGGGCAGGACGGAAATCTCCCGAGGTTGCCATTGGCGATAACGGCAACTGGTATATAAACGGAACGGATACAGGCAAGCCAGCTTTCGGTAAGGATGGCAAAGATGGAAAGGACGGAAAGGATGCCGTGCCTCCTACGGTCACCATCGGCGATAACGGCAACTGGTTTGTGGACGGAACGGATACCGGGAAAAAGGCCGTTGGGCAGGACGGGAAATCTCCTGAGGTTGCCATTGGCGATAACGGCAACTGGTATATAAATGGAACGGATACAGGCAAGCCCTTTCGGTAAGGATGGCAAAGATGGAAAGGACGGAAAGGATGGAGCTAACGGAGCCAACGGTAAAAGTGCCTACGAGCTTTTGGAAAGAGTATATCTCGTCCGGTGATGTGGACAACCCGCATAATCCTGACCAAAAATGGCCGGCGGACCGGAACAAGCAGACTGATTTCTGGGATTTCCTGACCGGAAAATCCTCTGTTATCGAGATAGAAGTTGGAAAATACAATGTTATTCCTGAATACTGGAACTCTTCCCTGAAAGAGTATGTTGTACCTTCGGACGGTTCGGTTCTATTTACCGTGTATGACAAGACCGGCAAAAGGTCACAGCCGGAGTAAAAGTGAGCGACTTACCCGGTGTATCTTCTACGGATGCATTTATCACAAACGAGGAAGGGCAGTTCAAGGTCACATGGGATAAATTGCCAGACAATAAGGGTTTATCAGAAAGGAAAGGAAGTGTGACTGTAACGGTTGATGGAACGCAGGAAACGAGTGCGGGCAACACGTTGGTGCCGAATAGGATCAATGTTAGAGCTATCATTACAAGCGCATATCTGTCTAATTATTCTAATACGTCGATAGATATTTATAGGACACTAAATGTATATTACAGATTCGAGCGTCAAGTGGATGGAGAATGGGATAAGTATCCGACGTCCATTACTACTCCTTATAATAGTATGAAATCGGCCAGGGTTAAAGATATAAACCGGCCTGTCAACGAAGGAAATGTGGACAAAGATCAGTTAGTCCGCTATAGCAATGGAAACTCATATCTCTACATCATTCGTCCGTTGGTTTTGACAGAGACGGAGAAGGCAAATGTGGCGAAGAATGATACTGTCGGCAAGTTGGCGAAATATGAATGGGACCAAACAGACAATTATGCGGCACTGTATTTTGGTGATGGTACGGGAAGTTATAATGACTATGGACAGACTATATATTTGCAGGACAAGATACATGTCCCGGAAGTGTATCCGGCCCCATCTTTTAAAGAAAACAGTGTGTTTATTGAAATCAAGCAGGGTATTACCACCATGTGGGGAGAGATTGACACGGATAATTTACAGGATTTTTATAAAACATACGCTTACCCGACAGGGCAAAATAAATTTACAAAAGAGGAAGGAACCAATGTTTGGAAACATCCGGAAGGCAAGTTGCCGGCATCAGAGCCTGGAAGAAAATCGGGCTGTATTTATAGAAATGCGTACTTTCATCAATGGAACGGGAGGAACTGTACATACCGGATCCAAGCCGTTGTCAACGGGAGGCAAGCGCTTTAAACTGACAAGCACTTATCCCAATAACTGGATTGGTCTGGATATCAGACGACGGACAGAAAGCACTGATAAAATAACATATAATATATCTAACGAGTACCGTGGGCGTTACGCTTACTATCTGTTAAAAGAGGAAGATAAGTACTATTTAGTTGATTTTGCGGACTGGTCCAAGCGGATGCCCTTGCCAATCAAGGATTGTCCTGTCGACTGGATGAATTGATTTATTTATTGGATAATTGAATATGAAGAAAAAAATAACGATATGCTTTGTGTGTCTCTCCTTGCTGTTGGTCTCTCTGGCGGTGAGAGGACAGGACACGAAAACGACCCGTCGTGTGCCTCTCCAGGCAGAGGTGACGCATGACGGACTGTCAGAAAAGGAATCAAAAGCCTGGGAGATCGGTCTCGGCGGTTCGCTGATAAACTGGAGTCGGGTGTCAGTCACTGGTTTCCGGAGTACGCCGGACAACTACTTTTATAACCTGAAAGCGAATCATCTGATGGGAGGGGCAAACTTGTACATCGCACGGGAATTGAACCGGTGGTTTTACTTGGATTTGCAGGGAAGCGTCGGTTTGACGAAAAACAACAACCGTACCGCAGGTGATGACAGGAAACGTGATTTACTGTACATGGGGGGACTGGGGCTACAATTCCGCTTTACTCCCTGCTCAGATCCCAATGGGTTGAACCTTATCTCAGGGTAGGTGTGAACTATCTGCATAAAGACTTTGCTTCCGTATATGGCGGCAACTTTGAGGATGATCCAACCGGACAGGCACATTGGGAGTCTTCCGACATCTGGAATCCTGACGGGCGTTCATCCGACAAAAACTCGTTTGTTCCCCTGTCTTTCGGGGCGGGTGTGAAAGCCTGGTTAAGCAACTCGTTCGGGCTGGGGTTACAAGGTGAATACCTTCTGCCCGTGCAGAAGGGGCTTCCCCACTTCGTTCAGGTTTCTGCCAGTGTCATCTGGCGTATTGGCGGAAAGAGCAAACATGCGGCTCCGGTGGTACGATATGTGGAGATAGAGAAACCCGTGGAAAGAATCGTCGAGCGGGTGGTTGAGAAAAAGGTGGAGGTTCCGGCCATTATTGACACTATGGCGTGTGATCTCTTGGAGAATATCCCTTTTGACTTTGACAGGGATGTCATAACAGCCACTTCGCAAAGAACGCTTGACAGGCTGGCAGAGCTACTGAAAAGCTATCCGGACAGCCGTTTCCTTATCACGGGCTACACGGACGCCAAAGGAAGCGACTCCTATAACTTGACCCTTTCCGCACGGCGTGCTGAAAAGGTGCATGCCGCCCTGATCGGGCGTGGAGTTCCCGCCCGGATGATTAAATGGCGTGGCGTGGGTAAGCGTGAGGCCATTATCTCCGCCACTGCTGCGGACAATATCCGTGAAGGGGACAGAAAAGTCCTGCTGGAACGGGTTACCAACATGGATTATTGGAATGCCCTAGATAGCAAATAACCCGAATGTTCAGATAGTGATGAAAATGGATTGAAACAGTGCGGGGAATCTCATCCGCATCATTCTATTCCCAGGTCAGGAGGAGTAATACGGGGCATTTCTCCGCCAGGCCTGGGAATTTTACTTTACATGCCCGGATGGACGTGCAACAGGTTTGGATGATTATCGAGAATGATTAATAAGCATAAAACCGCTTATGCTATGATTGTATTGCTGCAAAATTATAAAAATATAATTGTCCATGTTTTGCATTGCTAATAAACAGATCGACACTGCTTTTCATGGGGAAGCAGGCAGAATGATCGCTCATGATAATACTTGTGATTCACATGAATGGAAAAAACTTGTGTCTTTGTAGTTTAACAATCAAAATATTAAAACTTATGAATACTCTTCTTTTGAATGCCACTTCTTCCAAAAGAAAAAGAATCACTTCTGAAGGTCATCCATACAGCCAGTTTCTTTGCATTAAAGAGCTAAAATGACAAAAAAAGAGCTGGAATGAAAACATGTGTTTTTGAATAAATTTCGATTTTTGCAAAATAATTAAAAATTAAACCTTATGATGAAGAAAAATTTTTATCAGTTTGTTTTTGTCTGGTGTTTTTATGTATCACACAAATGCCCAGACTGCAGTAGAGGGTAACAAGTTTCTGGACAACTGGTCCATCGGGATCAGTGGGGAGGAACAACCCCGTTAACACATCATTCTTTCTTTGAAACATGCGCCCGATCACGGGGATAGAACTGAATAAACAATTGACACCGGTTTTCGGTTTCGGTTTGAGGCGGTCAGGTTTTAACACCTCACAAAGCAGGACCATTTTCGACCGCTCCAATGTCAGTCTGTTGGGGTTGGTGAACCTGAACAATCTCCTTGGGACCTATACCGGGGTTCCCAGACCTTTTTGAAATCGAAGCGGTGGCCGGAATCGGATGGTTGCATTATTATATGAACCGGGAAACGGGTTCCGATCAGAACAGCATGTCAACAAAACTGGGCCTGAACTTTAATTTCAACCTGGGAGAGAGCAAGACATGGACATTGGCACTGAAACCTGCCCTGGTCTATGACATGAATGCTATGGGTTCCGAAGCCGTACGTTTCCATTCCGGACGGGCCGTATGGGAAATATCCGTTGGTCTGAAGTATCATTTCGGATGTAGTAACGGGAAACACCACTTTACAAAAGTGAGAGCTTACGACCAGCAGGAGGTGGATGTCTTGAACGCAAAAATTAATGAACTTCATACACAGGCCGGTAAAGATGCCGAGGCATTGCAGGAGGCAGTGCGAAAGGTAACGGAACTGGAGGCCGCACTGGACAAATGCCGCAACCAGGAACCAAAAATTGTGAAAGACACCATTGACAACACTAAAAAGACGCTGGAATCCGTCATAACTTTCCGCCAAGGCAGGACGACAGTTGACAACTCCCAACTCCCGAATGTCGAACGTATCGCTACTTATTTAAAGAACCATAAGGGGAGCAAGTGTGCTCATCAAGGGTTATGCCTCTCCTGAGGGAAGCGTGGAAGTTAACGAGCGGATCGCCCGACAAAGAGCGGAGGCCGTGAAAAAAATGCTGGTGGGCAAGTATGGAATTGCAGAAGAACGGATTGTAGCCGAGGGCCAGGGAGTAGGAACATGTTCGAGGAGCCCGACTGGAACCGGGTAAGCATCTGTACGATCAACGCGGGAACGGAATCCAGTAGCCGTTAAATGCGATCCGGAAAATACCGGAAAGATGCATTCACTTGAACAGAATGTATTAACTATATTTATTCTACATGTAATTTGAAATGCTATGAACAGGTATGTATCTGAAATGATCGGGACAATGATCCTTGTTTTGATGGGATGCGGAAGTGCTGTTTTTGCCGGGGATATGCCCGGTGCGGTCACCACCGGGGTGGGTACCCTGGGAGTTGCCATAGCCTTCGGGCTGTCGGTGGTCGCCATGGCATACGCTATTGGCGGAATATCCGGATGCCATATAAATCCGGCGATCACACTGGGCATGTACTGCTCGGGAGGAATGGGGGCAAGGATGCCCTGTTATACATTATTTTCCAGATAATCGGGGGATTCTCGGATCAGCCGTACTTTTCATACTGGTATCTACGGGGCCACATGCCGGCCCTACCATGACAGGGAGCAACGGCTTTGCTGAGGGGGAAATGTTGCAGGCCTTTATCGCTGAGGCCGTCTTTACGTTTATTTTCGTTCTTGTGGCGCTGGGAGCCACGGATAAAAAGAAAGGGGCCGGTAAACTGGCGGGCCTGGTCATCGGGCTGACGCTTGTCCTGGTGCATATCGTATGTATTCCCATCACCGGAACATCAGTAAATCCCGCGCAGCATAGGACCCGCACTTTTTCGAGGGAGGAGGCGCGATCTCACAGCTTTGGCTATTTATCGTCGCTCCACTGACAGGAGGTCTGGCCAGTGCCATAGTGTGGAAAGCCATTTCTCAGCATAGCGACAGACAACGATGAAGGGAAGGTGGATGACCCCGAGACACGTTTCTCTGTTATCCACCTTTGTTTGATACATTATTATCAACTAAAATAAAAAAAGATGTCAAAAAGTAGTTTTTACTGGATTTTAAGGCGTTTGTCATGCGTGGAAACGTAGTAGACATGGCCGTGGGTGTGATTATTGGCGGTGCCTTCGGGAAAATAATATCTTCAGTGGTGGCAGACATCATCATGCCACCGATAGGGTTGCTGGTAGGCGGAACCAACTTCTCGGAACTGAGATGGGAATTGGAACCCGCTAGGGTAGTTGATGGGGTCGAACAGGCGGCCGTCACGATAAACTATGGAAACTTCATACAGACCATGCTGGATTTTGTGATCATCGCTTTTGCCATTTTCTTGTTCATCCGCCTGCTCTCCAATCTCAGGCGCAAAAAGAAGAGACACCCTTTGCCCCCACCTGTCCCGAGCAACGAGGAAAAGTTACTTTCAGAAATACGTGACTTGCTGAAGAAACAATGACGTTTATTCAAACGGTATGGACGGTATCGGGCAGGAACATATCTGAGGAACAGGCTACTCCTTGGCGGTGGAAATTTTCCTTTGTCCCTGAATGATAAAAATAGTGTGAACATTAAAATTCAGATATGACTAAAGCAGATATTATAAACCGGGTCTCTGAGGAGCTTTGAATCGATCGCAGGACCGTTGGCCTGGTAATCGAGAGTTTCATGAAATGCGTGAAGGATGCACTCGGCAGAGAGAGAATTGTATTCCTGCGCGGATTCGGGACCTTTTCTTTGAAGAAAAGGGCGGCAAAGAAGGCACAGAATATCAACAGCACACAACCATATGCATCCCGGCTCGCAAGGTCCCTCATTTTAAACCCTCGGAGTCTTTCTTGGTTCTCGGAAAGAAGATAATCGAAAATAGACCGGGAGTGAATCTACCCCTTCCATTGTCAGGGAGGGGTGGATTTTAATGTGTTTTATGGAAATTTATCAATCATGTTTTACTCCTGTTTTCCAGCCCCGTTCAGATATGGACTACAGGATCATAGATGACCGGACGATCATGTAGATTCCCGGTAAACCTGTAAATAGACTGTTATGCGTGTTTTCAATCTTTTTATTGTTGATCTTCATGTTCATCCCTTTCCGCTGCCCGCTCAGGTGGGCGAACGTTATATAGAGGTAACCGGTACTTCCGAGATAGAGGTAGTTCCTGACAGGATTCATTACGTTATCGAAATAAGGGAGTACTTCGAAGAAGAGTTTGATGGCGTATCAAACCGGAAGAATATCGGACGAAGGTTCCTCTTACCAGGATAGAGGAGGAATTGAAGCAGGTTTTGAAAATAGTCGGAGTGCCACGGGAGGCAATCCGCACAAAGGATGTGGGCGATAATTGGCGTAAGCCGGGACAGGATTTTCTGGTTTTCAAATCATTTGATGTCACGTTACGTGACTTCACACTGATTGATGAAATTTTAAAACGGGTGGACACAAAAGGAATTCATACGATGTATATAGATAAACTGGAACATAGGGATATCCTGTCCTATCACAGGAAGGGCAAGATAGAAGCACTGAAAGCGGCACGGGAAAAGGCGGTTTACCTGCTGGAGGCAATAGGTAAGAGGCCGGGTGAGATCATCCGCATCGTGGAAGGAGGGGATGCTGGAAAAGAGATGTTTGCACAAGGTCATATCTTATCGGTTGCCCCGCCCCCATTCGAGAGAAGCCGCACGATAAAAAGAGATATTCGATGCTGGTCCGGTTCGGGATCGTGGATCGATGAACCGTTATTATAACAAATCCCGGAATGGACTTGCAAGAGAAGATAACGGGCATTCGGGTTTGCGGTGAAATATCCGGCCTTTTCTCTGACCGGTAAATAGATTAATAGATTCAACTCACGATAAGATGAAAGATTATTACTTTATTATGAATGCCGGGGTAAAAGCCGGAGGAGAGATCACCCATGCGGTATTAGAAGGGAAAATTGTATCTGCACCGAAAGGATACGATGCCTTCACGGGGATTGAAGCGGCCAGGGAGAAACTGGCTTGCGGGAATATCCGTCAGCAGATGGAAGAATTCGGTATCGAACTTGAGATCGTGCCGGTAAATACTGTTTTTACTACGATGAAGGAATATTGCGTTTATTGGTTTGAAAACGGAGAACCGAGGCACGAGGTATTTTCCTGTCTGGACGGGGCGGAGATGTTTTCCTGCATGATAAGAGGACAGGACGACGTGGAACACGTGGAAATATCCGAGGAAGATATTTCCGCTCCGGAGGAATTCCGGGAAATATGCCCCGGAGATTTCTCTTGAACATATGACATGGATCCGGGGTCCTTTTTTGCCGTAGCCTGGCGGTAAAGGAACCTTATCTGGTTGTAAAATCGGGCAGTGTCAACCATTTTTTCACCGATTAATCGCATACGCAAGATGAAAGCTCCACGGAAAATTTATACATGGACCAGTATCCTGCTTTTCGTGTGCTGTTCCCTTTATTTTTCTTTCATGTGAAAAGGAAGAACCGGGGAAGCCATGGAAAATCGGAAAACGTTATTCATGTTTCTGCCGTGGTCCACTGACCTGACAGGCTATTTTTACACCAATATCGCGGATATGGAGGCGTGTGTAAGCAGAAGGGGGCTGGAGCATGAAAGAATTCTCGTGTTTATGTCCACGAGGCTCTACGGAAGCCACGATGTTTGAGATCATACATTCCAAAGGAAAGTGCGATCGTAAAACGCTGAAAAGGTATGGCACTCCGGGGTTTTACTACGGTGGAGGGCATAACGGGGATATTGAACGACGTGCAGGAATTTGCTCCTGCTCCGGTTTACGCTATGATCATAGGTTCCCATGGCATGGGATGGCTTCCTGTGGACGGTACACAGGCGCATTCCCTTTCCGGATGAAAAAGCATTGGGAGTATCAGGAGCAGCCGCTGACACGCTATTTCGGGGGGCTGACCCGGGAGTTCCAAACGGACGTGGGTACCCTGCCCGGGGGATTGTAGGCGCGGGCGTCAAAATGGAGTATATCCTGTTTGACGATTGCTATATGTCATCCGTAGAGGTTGCCTATGAACTGAAAGAAGCCACAAGATTTCTTATAGCCTCTACCAGTGAAATGATGGCATACGGAATGCCTTACGCCACTGTGGGGAGTTCCTGCTGGGAAATCCTGATTACGGATCCCTTTGCGAAGGATTCCACGACTTTTATTCAACCTATGAAATGATGCCCCTGCGGGACACTGGCTGTGACAGATTGCTCTGAATTAGATAATATGGCTGCTATCATGAAAAGTATCAATGACAGGTATGTTTTCGATGATTCCCTACAAGGAGAACTCCAGGGACTGGACGGATACACCCCGTCATCTTTTATGACTTTGCCGATTATGTCCTCACCCTCTGCTCTGACCCTATCCTGACAGCCCTGCTTCAGGGAACAGGCTGGAGCGGCTTGTTCCCTATAAAACCCATACGGGTAAATTTTATTCCAGGGCCAGAGGGCCCCTTCCCATACATACTTTCTCGGGTATAACGATCTCGGACCCGAGCACCAATCCCATGGCCTTACTGAAAGGTACGACCTCTTGGTACAAGGCCACACACGAATAACCCCGTGGAAAACGGACAGATGAAAATACCCGCATATGACGCAAATATTCCCCTTTCTTCATAAAATTTCCGATAAGTTCGGACAGCATCGAAAATAATTCTACACGTATGTACCATATATAATTTTGCAGTGATATTTTTATTTACAGTTTATTCGGGGTAAAAAGGTCACGAGAAAATCAAAACTTCAATTACTCTCGAACCGGAATGTGACAAATCTACGAACAGGAGGACAAACGAGGATACCTAAGCCGTAAATTGCACGTTTCCAGCATTCATCCCATATCTTTACGTCCGGTTTCAATCGGAACCTTAAAAATATTCACCATTTAATTTTTTCAGATTATGGACGAACAACCGGACAGCAGCCAGCAGTTAATGGACATCCTGCTCGTCATGGACGAGAAAGGCACGCTCAAGCCGTCAGCGGAGTAAAGGACGGCGAGTTACAGACCAAGAACCCACTGGAGGACAACAACGACCTCCTGCGGGTGGATCGCCACGGCGATATGTTTTCGAATTTCTTTTCCAACCTCTGGAACCAGTTGAAAGACCCGACCCGCTTCCACTTCTTCCGTGTGCCGGAAGAGGAGGTGCAGCGGGTAGCCGCCGATTTCCGGCAGCGGGAGAGCCAGTCCGTCAAGACGGGCGAGCCGCTCGTTGCGCAGTACGAGGTGCAGCCTCCCGTGCAGGCGCAGCAGCAGACCCAAGCCGGGCAGCAGCAACAGCCGGAGGGTGCGCCGCAGCAGTCCGCCGGGCAGACCGAACAGAACCCGCAGTACAAGTACCGCCCGGAGGACATCGACTGGAACAGCCTCGCTGCCCTCGGCGTGCAGCGGGAACAGATTGAGGGCAACGGGATGCTCGACCAGATGCTCCGGGGCTTCCAGACCGACAAGACTGTCCGGGTGCATTTCCACTTCGAGGGCATCTCGCACAGCAACGATAGCCAGCTCTCGCTCAAACCCGGCACGGACGGCAGGCTGACCGTTTGCAGCCACGGCATCCTCGACCCGGAGAAGATGCAGAAGCAGTTCTTCGGTTACGACATCACCGACTCCGACAAGCAGGTGCTCCGGCAGACGGGCAACATGGGGCACCCGGCGACCGTCACCAACCGGGCGGGCGAGCAGGTCGAAGCCCTTGTCAGCCGCAACCTCAAGACCAACAACTGGTCGCTTTCCCCGCTCTCCAAGGTCAATATCCCGGCGGAGAAGAACGGGCATACCTTCACCCCGGACGAGATAGCCCGGCTCCAACAGGGCGAGGCGGTGGTCTGCCGGTTCCTTTCCAGAGCCAAGGAGGGGGAGCAGCCCAAGATCTATCCGGCTCCCGTGCAATTCAGCGCAGCCAAGATGCAACTCGAATTTCTCTTCGGCGACCGGGGCAGGCTGGCGATGGATGCGTACAAGGCGAACCTGAAACAGACCGCCAATCAGGAGGTGCCGAAGACTTTCCGCAAGCAGGAGCTTACCGAGAAGTCCCGCCTCGAACTCGAAGCCGGGGGAACGGTCAAGGTCTCCGGTCTGGTGGACAAGAAAGGAAAAGCCTACCAAGGCTACATCACATGGAAGCCCGGCGAGAGGCCCGCCTTCATGTTCCCCAAGGACTACAAGGCGGCACTCGAAGAGGGGCGTGTCAAGCCCGCCGTGGAGAACGAGGTGCAGGCGGCGGTCAATTCCGAGGGCAAGACCGTAGAGGCGACACGCAACCTGAAAGAAGCCCTGCAATCCGCACAGCAGCGCCCCACCGGGGAGCAGAAACAGCAGCAGGAGCGCAGGCAGGAGCAGAAAGAGGAACGGAAACAGTCACAGAAGCAGGAACAGCCCGACAAGCCCAAGCGCAGCCGGGGTGTCCGCCGCTGATTTCCCCGCCACTCTGTAAATGAATTACACGGTTATCCCGTCCGGACGACGGGATAACTTTTGTCAAACCGTTAAATTTTAAAGAAATATGATTACAGCAGTTATCGCTGAAAAGCCTTCCGTAGCGAAGGATATAGCAAACGTGTTGAATGTCCGAGAGCGGCACGATGGCTACCTCTCAGGTAACGGCTACCTCGTTACCTGGGCGTTCGGCCATCTCGTCCAAGCTTGCCATGCCCGAAGCATACGGCTATGCGGGGCTTCCGGCGTGAGAACCTGCCCATTCTGCCGCAGGAGTTCAAGTACATTCCCGCCAGATACGGGAGGGCAAGGAGTACAAGCCCGACCCCGGCGTGCTCAAACAGTTGAAGGTCATCAGGGAGGTTTTCGACCGTTCCGACCGTATCGTCGTGGCGACCGATGCCGGGCGTGAGGGTGAAGCCATTCATCGGTACATCTACAATTACCTTGGCTGCCGCAAACCCTGCCTGCGCCTCTGGATCTCCTCGCTGACCGACCGTGCCATCCGGGAAGGGCTGGACAACCTCAAACCCGGAAGCGACTACGACAACCTCTACCGTGCCGCCGAAGCCCGTGCTATCGCCGACTGGGAGATTGGATTAAACGCCACCCAAAAGCTCTCAGTATCGCCGCCGGGCAGGGCATCTACTCCCTCGGACGGGTACAGACACCCACCTTGATGATGATCTGCTCCGTTATCTGGAGAACAGGAATTTCACCCCGCAGACCTACTACCAGCTAAAGGTCACGGCAGAAAAGGACGGCACGCCCTTCGCCGCCATCTCTGAATTGCGTTACGAAACCCTTCCGGCGGCAAATGCCGCTCTCGGCGCTGTAACCGCAACGGGGACGGTGGAGGTTGCCGACTTGCAGCGCAGGGAGGTGATCCAAGAACCTCCCTTGCTCTATGACCTGACCGCCTTGCAGAAAGAGGCGAACGGCAGGTACGGCTTCTCGGCAGACAAGACCCTCTCCATCGCCCAGTCGCTTTACGAGAAGAAGGTGTTGAGCTACCCCGTACCGGCTCCCGCTACCTATCGGACGACGTGTTCGACGAGATACCCGATCGTATCGCCCTGCTGGAGCGGTACCCGGCTTTCGCCGCCCATGCCGCCGCCCTGAAAGGGGCTTCGCGCAACCGCCGCAGTGTGGACGCAGGGAAAGTCACCGACCACCATGCGCTCATCATCACCGAGTGTCTGCCCGGCGAGCTGTCCGCCGACGAGCGCACGGTATACGACATGGTAGCCGCCCGCCTGCTCGAAGCCTTCTCCGCCCGTTGCCTCAAGGACGCTACCACCGTCTCTTTCACGGCAGGGAACAGCGTGTTCACCGCCAAGGGGACGGTCGTCAGATCCGCCGGATGGCGTGCCGTACGGAACGAGCGGGAGGAGGACGACGAGGAACAGCCGCTTTGCCGACTTTGCAGACCGACGAGGTTTTCCCCTGCAATCGGCGGAGTGTGTGGAGAAACAGACCAAGCCCCGTCCCCTGCACACCGAGAGCAGCCTCCTTTCGGCGATGGAGCATTGCGGCAGGAGGTTGCAGGACGACGAGCCTTCGAGACAGTTTGAAAGGGAACGGTATCGGCACGCCCGCCACCCGTGCCTCCATCATCGAGACCCTCTTTGCCCGTGACTACGTGCGCCGGGAGAAGAAGAGCCTCGTGCCGACCGACAAGGGGCTTGCCGTGTATCAGATAGTGAAGGACAAGCGCATCGCCGATGTCGAGATGACCGGGCAGTGGGGAGACCGCCCTCGCCAAGATCGAGGCGGGGAGATGAATCCCGACAGGCCTTCCGCAAGGCCATCGAGGTCTATGCCGCCCAGATTACCGAAGAACTCCTGCAAGTGCAGGTATCGGTGGCGGACGGCGGACATATCCCGTGCCCCAAGTGCCGTTCCGGTCGCATCCTCCTTTACCCGAAGGTCGCCAAGTGCAGCAACGTCGATTGTTCCCTTACCGTCTTCCGCAACAAGGGGAGAAGCAGGCTCACCGACAGCCAGATTACCGACCTCGTGACCAAAGGCAGGACTGCTCTGATCAAAGGATTCAGGAGTAGGGAGGATAACCCCTTCGATGCATACCTCACTTTCGACAAGGACTTCCGCATCGTATACGGGTTTCCGCCTCGCACGGACAAGTCCAAAGGAAAGGAGCGCAGGCGATGAACGGCATCGGTTGGATCTCGTAGCGGAAGCCGCCCAGGCTCTGCAGCACGAACGGCTCTTGATAGACAATGGTAGCCCACAGGAATTCAAGTTTTTATATCCGTAATCCCGGCAATAATCCCTATATTTGCCAATCGGTCACATAGAAAAGGCGGGATTGCTCTTTTCTGTGGCCGGATGGCAACCGTTCGGGCACAATACCCGAACGGCTTTAATCAACATTCAACAATAGCATAACATGAATTTTGAACAATTAGCAACCATCATAGCCGACACGCACCAACGATTACAACAGAGTGCGGTCAAAGCCGTAAACCAGTGCCAGACCATGCGTAACTGGCTTATCGGTTTTTATATCGTGGAGTTCGAGCAGAACGGAGAAGACCGTGCCAAATATGGGGAATTCTTATTGAAAAACTTGGAACAAAAAGTTAATTTAAAAGGATTGAATATTACATTATTCAAGCGTTCACGAGTCTTCTATATGGTATATCCCCAGTTGGCAACTGTAATAAAAACGATATTGCCTCCAACAGGTGCATCAACGATGCACTTATTGGAAATGCAGGGGTCTTGGAAAAAGTGCATCACTGATGCACTTATTACAAAATGCTGAAAACAAACAAGATATAGTTAATACGATAGAGCCTCAGAAACTACTCAGGCTCTATTTCTTTTACCCACTTTATCGAACTGGTAAAAATCGACAATCCTGTCAAGCGGATGTATTACGAAATGCTCACCATCCAAACCGGGCTTTCTGTCCGTGAACTCAAACGGCAGATAGGAGCGTTGAGTTATGAACGTGTCGGCTTATCCGGCAACATGGAAAATGCACTTGCTACCATTCAGCAGAAGATTCACCCACAAACTGTAAACGATGCCGTCAAGGATGACTATTTCTTCGAGTTCTTGAACATTCCGCAGCAACGGGCTTCTTTGTTAAAGGAGAAGGAACTCGAAACACTTCTGCTCGACCATTTGCGAGACTTCATTATCGAACTCGGAAACGGTTTCTGTTTCGAAGCCAGACAAAAAAGAAGCCTTATCGGTGACGAATTTTATTTCATTGATATGGTCTTCTACCACCGGATTTTGAAATGTCATATTTTGTGCGAATTGAAAGTTGATACTTTCAACCACGCTCATGTGTCACAACTTTATTCATACCTGAATTATTATAAAGCCGAAGTGATGGAGCCGGGCGATAACCCGCCTATCGGCATTTTGCTGGTAACGGACAAGAACGATGCGTTGGTGCGGTACACCACAACCGGATTGGATGAACAGATATTCGTTTCCAAATACCAGTTGCAACTTCCGACTGAACAACAATTAAAAGAGTTGATTTTAAAGACAATCCGGCAATAATAACAAATGCGCAACACATAGTTGCGCATTTGTAGTATTCTAATATTTGTCGTTCCAACTATTTCCGTTATCTTTGCAATCAATAGAACCTGCCAAGCCTCTTTAATAATGCCCAAATCGGCGGGTCGTTTTTTTATTACATCCTCCCGTACACCGTTCGGATTTTTCCCGTCCTCCAGCACCTCGCTCGACCGTACGGCCCATATCCTGCCGTCGTTCGGTCCGCACTCCAGCCCCTTCTCACCGTTACCAACCAGCACCGGCACGGTTGTCATCACGATTTCATCTGCCAGCCCGTTGTCCAAGAGTAAAACTCCGGTTTCTCCTCCGTAAGCCACCACCATACCGTCGCCATTCTCCTTTATCCGTCGCAGTTCCGTTACCACATTCCCCCTGACAAAACGTACCCGTTCTGTCTCTGTCAAGTCTATACAGCCGTTCGTCACGACCAAGGTCTCCTTTGCCTCAAGCGGCCAGTCAAGATTATTCAGGTAAATACGCAGGTAAGTTTCCTCGTCAATCAGCACGTAGGCACAGGCGTCCACTGCCGCATTGAAACACTTGTCCGCTATGACCGGACAGCCGTCGATGGATTGGTACACGTGCAAGGTAATCTGTTTCATAACAATGTGTTTTTAAGGATTATGCCCCTCGCACCAAAAAGAACAGCGTGAACTCACACTATTCCGGAATAGAGGTACTGGCATACCTAAAAGACAGAATAGGCAAACTCACGCCGTATAAGCATACAGCATGAACATTGCGCTATACATCTTGTCTTTTTTTTGAAAAGTGCCAGTTTTCTATTCCAAGACGTTCAGCGAACGTACAATATATATATATCAATCCCTGCTTGCTTCCAAGCCGGGTATGAATCTTTCATGTCATGACAGCAACCGTACCCCGGTAGAGTACCACCTGCCGTACTTTGTCACAAAGGTACGGGAAACTTCCCGAATAACAAAACAATAGCCCTGCCTAATCTCACGATCCGGCAAGTCCCCGTCCACTAACAGAAATCATAAAGGAAATATCACTTTTACGGAAACAAGCCTTTTTTTCCTGCGCCTTTCCTCTTTCCGGACTTCCTTCTCCTTCCGTTTTGCAGCCCGTTCCTCCACAGCGGCAAACTGGTTGCGGAGGAACTCGTGCACATCTTTCACCCGATAGAAGACCTTGCCACTGATAGTGAAGTACGGCAGTATCCCAATGGCACGGTAACGTTGCAATGTGCGAATACCGACCTTCAGCAGCAGGCACAGGTCCTGGTTATCCAGTACCTCCTCTCCATCCAGCGCGTTGCTCTTCTTCAGTACTCTTTCCAACAACTTCTCCGTCCGGTCGAAACGTTCCATGATACGCTCCATCCAATTCTCAAATCTTTTTCGCTGTCCATATACATAGCAGTCGCCCTCCTTTTCAATAATTTCCTTTTCCCGCATGTAACGGATGTACCCCTTCGCCGTCCGTTCCTTCACGTCCAGGGTTTCCTGTATCAGTTCGCATAGCTCGATATAGCCATACTTTTTTTGCCTGACGAACGCTGCCCGTGCCATTTCAGACAGTTCCTTCTCCTTGCGCCGTTCTTTCTCCACCCTCGGTTTCTCTCCCATATAGACAGGCATCCCGGCCTGTTTGTCCCAGCGGAACTGCATCAGCGGGATATCCAGCGGGCTTCCATCCCTGACCTTCAATGCTTTCACGACCGAGATTTCCGGGTTCTCGTCCTTCTCTATTGAGAGGATAGCCGCCGACTTGCGCTGCAACTCGCTACCCAAGTGTCCCCTTAACTTCAACCCGTTCGGAACGAAATGTACCACGGCGGTGATGCACGTGCGGTAAATTCCCGCCAGGCGGTAAATTTCGTCAACCAGCGCCACGCTCTCCGCCTCGTCGTTGGCGCAACGGATCAGGTCGGCAACTCCGTCGATGACGACCAGATGGATGCCCCCGTGCAGGTAGTGGTACTTGTCCATGCTTTGGATGATGGCGGTCAGCCGCTCGTTCCGCGACATCCCCGTCAGGCAGTACACGTGCAGGTAAGCCGGCATCTTCTCCCGACCGGCACGCCGCAGCAGCCGCCCCTGTGTTCTTGTAGAGCCTGTTGCTCGCTCTGTTCCGTGTCGTACAGCAGCACCGCACGCCCCTTTCGGTTCGGTTCCACCTTCACCCCAAGAAGGTCCGCGTCCTCCTCCCGTTCCATAATTGCCCCGGCGACCAACGCGGCGGTATAGTTACTCTTGCCCGTCCCTTCTCCGCCCGTGATGCAGAGTATGTTCTCTTCCGAGCCTAACGGCACGTCCCCGGCGGTCACGATAGCGACTGCCTGCTCCGGCGGGCAGTCGTAATCGATCTCACACGATTTCAGTACCGCCATCGTGTCCCCGTACAGCGTGTCGAGCAGTTTCAGGAACAGCCCCATCAAATCCTCCCGTGTGTGTCCGGCTTTAAAATAGTCCGTCACGTCTTTCTCTGATTTCGTCCCCGGCAGCGGTAGTACCAGCCGTTTAACACCGTACTCCGACAGTTGTACCCGGTGCTTCTCCGAGCATTCCAGCCCCTGTCTTGTCCGTGTCGTACAGCAGTACGATGTGCTTGAAGCGATAGACGAGCTTCCGGACGGTCTTCGCCGGGATTACCGAGGTTTCCGAGTTGAAGCAGATGGCTTGGAAACCGTGAGCCGCAAGCGTCATCACGTCCTTCTCGCCACCCGTGAGGAAGAGCAGGTCGCCCTTCGAGGGCAGTTGTTCCAGACCGAAACAGTAGTTGTCGCCCGTATGACCGCCATAGACGAAACGCACTTCCGATAACGGGCGGTACACCTTCACGCCCCATTTCCCCTTGTAGCCGAACATCGGTTCCGCCGGGGGTTGAAGTAAAGCCGAACGTCTTGCCTTCCCTTGTCTCGCTCCGGTACTCGGCGAGCGACACCACCCCGTAACGGTGCAGCACCTCTACCGTGATGCCCGATATGCCCCAGTAGGCGAGCTCTCTCTCTGTGAAAGACTTTTCAGCTACTTGGTAGGGACTTGGTCCAAGACGCTCGCGGGATAAATCTTTCCCTTCCGTGCCCGTGACAGTATCCCCGGGAATGCTCTCCCGGTATTTTCTCCCTCACTTTTCTTTCGTGCACCCGTTACGGGCCGTGTCGTCCGGCAGCTTCCTCCCGATTGTTGGTACCGGAAGGGATGGCCCCATCCAACCCCAGGCACAGGCTCTCGGTCAATGGTGTGCAGCACTTCCACGAAATCAGCGGCACTCCGGCAGTCCAGTCCTTTCAGTTTCGCCACAAGGAAGAAACAGTCTCCCGAATACTCACCGTTACCAAAGTCCTTCATCCTGTACATCCCGCTGTGGCGATCATAATAAACGTTACACGAGGCCCTGCCATCAGCGTACAGCGGATTCAGGAAATTTCGACCCACCCGCCATTTTACGGGCAGATAATGACGGAACACCTCCAGCCCGTTACCTGTTTTTGCCAGTATTTCCTCTTTTCTTACCATATGATCTGCTTTTGCATTGGTGTAAAGGGTACGCTTCAATCATTCGGTCCACCAGCTTGTCAGGCGTTTCCCGTATCCAACGCTCATGGAACTGTTCCACGTCCGTACGGCGGTAACGTATCTTCCTCCCGCAGATAGAGTAAGCGATGATACGGTTCGTGCGGTAACGCTGCAAAGTACGGGGACTGATTTCAAGTTGTTCACACACTTCCTTTCCCGTCATCCATAGCCCTGCCTTCCTCGTACCCTTCTTATCCGCTACCGGCCATTGCTCCCGCTCCTTTGTTCCGGACGCCTCCACGTATGCCGCTATCCCCTCTATCTTCTCCACGAGGGTAGCAAACGCTTTGCTTTCGATTGCTATTATTTCCATAATCTTTTAATAATTTGGTTTCCGGTTACAAAGGTCAGTCTGTTCGACCGTTTTTCTTTTCACGTTCGTAGCAAGCTCGCCAAAGTTTTTTTCTGGTACAAAAAAACCGCCGCGGAGCCTTATTCGGGCTCTCTACGGTGGCTATATACTGTATTTTCACCAAATGGCGTATCGGGAAAGGTGATTTGGCAACTTGCTATGAACCTGCCAGTCTCTTCCTTGTTTTACAAAAGGTTATCCGTCCGTTTCGTCCATTCGTTTCAACAAACGTTCCTTCATTTGATCAAGGTGTTTTGTCCGGCTGTTCTTCCGGTTACGCATGGAGATAAACGTGTGGTACACGTCTGCCAGGTCAATATGGAACATTTGTTCGAACAGCATCACGAGCCTCGACAATGCTCACCCTCCCGTTATCCACGCTACCCATCGCCCAAATGCCATATATCAGTTCCACGGCAGCCGCCTTCCGGTCCGTCCAATGGTGCTCCTTTTCCTGCACGGCATACGCCCCCTCCATTGCCAGCAGCACTTTCCGGTTCAGATAACCAAGTAACATTTCCGCCGCTATCAGTCTTGCGGCCAACAAGTCATAACCGGTTGACATCACCGAATCCTCCTCCAGCATAAAACTTCCGCTTTCCGGGCTCAGGCTCCTTTTGGCACGGCGGAAATAGTAATGGTCCCGGTAAGTCGCCCCGCTCCGGTAATACTGGTAAAAGGGAAGGTATCGTTCCAGTTTCCGCTGGTATTCTTTCATAGCCTTGCGGTAATGCATCCGGGCAATCTCCGGGCAACATGAACAACCGCTCTCGATCTGGTATACCCGGTAATAATACAGCAGGCGTCCCGTCAGGGGCAGGCTTGTAATACTTGAAAAAAGCAGATTTCCTCTTCCACGTTGGAGAATGGGTGGTTCAGGACATAGTCCTTCAACTCACGGATCGCTCCCTCAAAAAGAAACCATCTCCTGACAAGTCCGTATTACTTGCTCTCCCTCCATACGGGAAGATTCAATGCCCATCTTACGTTCGACCTCCTGCATCAAGTTGTTAAAGTACGTTTCTATCATGTTATTCCTTAATTATGGGGCACGTGAGTACCTTCACGCTACCCGATTTATTTTTTATGCCTCGCTTGATTCGATCGCAGGTTTTCCTTTCGGCCCAAAACTTTTCCTCATATCGAAAAGACCGGAGAAAAGCCATGATACGGCTTCCTCCGGTCACACCTGCAAAACTGGGAAATTCCTTCCCAATCCCGGACCAGACTATTCAAGGTCCCTCACGCAACGCACGTATCCCTTCCTGTTATTCACAAGCCTGTCATTGTCACCCGCCCATTGGGTATCCACGGTCGTGACCCATCGGAGATAACCATGGAGATACATCTGGTAGCCGGCACTGAACGATCTTGCCCCGTTCATGCTACGCTTGGAAAATCCCGTCCGAGAATGGAGAACTTCAGATTCTACTACTCCCAGAGAAGGAAGGTCATTACCGAATTCGTAAACCTCCTTTTTCTCAGGGTTATGCCAGTCGAACAGGCTCCCGCACATGATGATCAATTCCACCTCGTTGGGCACCCGCCAGGTTCCCAGGTCGCTCTTGTCCGCCTCCTGGTAATAATAGGCGCACGGGCTGTTTCCTGTTCGATGTCCGCCATCAGCGTGCTCCAATCCTGTAAGTAATACTCGCTCTTCCTGTCAGGATTATTCAAATCCTTGGGCTTATCTATCTTATTGGCGATATACTTGGCCACCTCAAACCCGTTCTTGTAAATGGTGTTGCTCTGGGAGTCCTCATCATGCGCGGGCAACTCGTAAATGGCTCTTACTCCACGCGTCATGCTGTATGGCAGGTTATCTGCCCTAAAGACCAGATATTCCTCTTTCGTCCTGTTATTGACAAGAGACTTGTTCAGTTCCTTGCCCAACTCCTCGATGTGATAGCTTTCTTCCCCAGACTCCAGCATCCCCAGATCCCTGATCAACCTCACTTCCGAGTAGGGGGGTGCGGTCCCCGGGTGAGTTCCCTCCCTTGTAATAATCAAAGTTTGCGATGGGAGTCACGCTGCGGGACTCCAAGATACAAATATAGGGGTTGGAAGAGTATAAAGAAAGGTTTGTACTTGCCATAAAGGCTCTTGACATATAAAATGCTGTGGCGTTGTCCGAGGGGCGTGCCCGTGCAGCCTGGAATGTAACGGCAACGCCCGTTCCCCCACGATAAGCATACCGCTCTCGCTCATCGAAGGAATATACCACTTCATCTCGGCGGCCTGCATCCTGCCATCACGGTTATCATCCCGGTTCCGTAAAAACGGGGGTGAAACAGGCATATTCGGCGTGGTAATTCTTGGCTGCCAAATTATAATGGTCTCTGCTGAGAGTCAGCTTCGCGTTGTCCACCTTCGTCATGACCTGCCATAACTGGTCTTGTTTACTTCTTCTCATCGGGTCAATCATGACCTCTTGACTGAAGTCGCCCGACCTTGCCATCACCTTCCAGGTATTCGACCAGCCGTTGGATGTATATTTATTATAAAAAGCATCCGGTTCTCCCGGAGCCTTCACCATAAAGTCCAGGTCCGGTGTCTCGTTCACGTTTTCCACCCCCCAGACACGCATGCCTTCGGGTCCCCCTCCGTAAACACCGTCTTGATGGACATCTGACGGATGGAAACGACAGCCTGGTGATAACGTGACTGCCCGTCGGGGGAGGTTTCATGCGACGTGTTCACCAGCAGGTCGAAAGTCCGATCCGGGGCGTTGGCAAAGGTTTTCCACAAGTTCTTGTCCTCGGGGGCGCCATCCTGCATGGGGTTCCGCTCGTAGAAATACTCGTTGGCGTAAACCGTCACCTTGCAAAGCCCCGTGGAGGCATTAAATACATAATCGGGCTCTTTTGACAAGTCGGTAAAGAAACTGTTCCAGCGAAAGCAGATGCGTCCCCGTGTTGGAGTAATATTCCATGGTTTCGTTTCCATTGTCAGACAGGGTGCTCGGGTGGATGAAGAACGCGAGCCAACCAGTGTCTGCCTTCTTCTCCCCTGAAGGAACGTATCCGTTATCCTCCAGCCTGTTCCAGCTCCGCCCTCGTGTAAGAGACTATCTTGTCACAGAACGGGGTGCGTATGGCAAAGGAGATCATCGCGTCGTCCTTCAAACTGCCATCCGGATTGAAGATGGCAAAGCTCGTCCTTGTTGAAACGCATCAGGCCCTGTTCATAATGGCAGTCAAAACTGAAGGAGCGGTGAGCGTCATATACAAGGCCCTCCACCCCGGGAGCGGGCTCCTCTTCCCGGTCCTTGTCGGACATCGCCTCCACTACCAGGTCGTTCATCCCCTTGATCGTCACGTTATAGGTATAGTGCACGTTACGTTCTATATCATAATCGTTGACCGGATCATTCTCCGCCGTGTATCCCAGATAAATGCGGTAGGTCACCCTCCCGAAACGCTCCGTTGAGACTTCACCGGTTGTCATATCCTGGCGTAACTCACCCGTGAACTCGATGTAGGGAGCCAGATCCGGAGCGTATTCTGTAGCTCCGTTCTGCACGTTCGGCTTCTCCGTAGCATCGGGAACGGGAGACTTCACTTGTTTCTGCCGCAGGTCATACCCCTTCCTCTCCGCATTGTAACCGGGAGAGGCGGGAGTTATCATTTTTTTGCCAATTTCCGGTTCTCCGGAAGATAAAACGTAGTAGTAGTAGTAGTAGCGTCGCCCTCGAACTGGAATAATTCGGACAACCAGTACGAATCCATCTCCATCCCGCCGGCATCCCAAGGAGCCCCGGCGTCACTGCCCTTGACATGCTCGGTGACAAAGGTCGAAGCCGGCACGTTACCGACTCTCCATGTCCCGGGCAAGAACGTGAGCCCTCCCCGGTTTTCAGGTTGACCGTGATTTTCGCCTCCGCACGTTTCAGGGAGACCTCGAGGCGCCTGGTGTCGGGACTGATCTCCTCCGTCTTGGTAACTGACATCAGCAGGTTCCCGTTCGGTCGGAACAGGGTACGGGCGGTCATCTCCGCCTTGACCCTCTGAATGTCCGAAAGGGACGACACGCCAGCCAGGATCCCGGGCTCTACCTGAAACAGCCCGTCACCATCCGATTTATAGTTCGCCAGCAGGACCAACGTCTTCTTCTCCCGAGGTAATGGGGATGTTTTTCAGCAATCCCATGCTCGTGGGTGCATCCGTGTCCTTCTCGCCGGTTGCCGTTTCCAAGGCAGCAGCGGCCTGATAAAGCCTCTGCACGGGATACTCCCGGGAGAACTCCACGCCGCCGCGGGGAATCGAAACCCACAGGTAAAGGTCATATATCTTTCTCTCCTCGCCTTCCGGCAGGCCCGAACGTGTCTTGGCCCTGTTGGCTGCCGTACCCACGCTGATGTCTACCGTCGTGGGCACGCCTTCCGGGACACCGCTGCCCCGAAGCAGCCTCCTCGTCCGTACAGCAGGTAAGAACGGGCAGTAACAAAAGAATGAAACAAGTTATTTTCAGCCTATATGCTTTCATATATAATAAAAATTTATAATGACAAAATCGTGAACATCACTGAAAAGGAGGGAACTCCACATCCTTCCGCTCCCAGGATTCGACCCGGTAGATAATCTCTGTCTGCGGCTTCCGGCAAGACCATGAATACCTTATAATCCCGGTTCGGGTAAATGGGGCCGGAATACACCCCGGGAGAACTTTCCTCGCCAATGTCAAGCAAAAAGGTCCTTGTCCTGGTCTGTGAGATGTTTCCTCCTGTATAATACTCCACTGTCACCTGTATCTTCGGGTGAGGGTGTCCTTCCTGCCAGGAATTGGCTTCCGGAATATACGGGGCCAGGTACTGGGGAAGGAAGAACTGCTCGTATTTTTGGGTGTCCATTTTCGTATAGTCAATCTCTCCGCCGGCATTGAGGGGGGCCTCGTAGATGGTCAGTTGCGCTTCATTTTTTATTCCATAGGAATACGTGCCCGTATGCTCTGTGTTCTTTCCCGTTCCCGGGTGGATCCTGCAAAGCTGGCCGCCGTCCGAGTCATTCTCCCTGAAAGAAGGAGACATCAGTACCGGAAAGTTCAAAAGGCAATCCTTTTATAATTATAAATGATCTGCTCAAAGGGGGCAATGCTTGCGATGTATATTCTGACACGGGAGAAATCACGGAACAGCGGGATTGTGATATCCTGCACCTGCTCCCCGGAAGCGGGCTGACGGCCGTGGACGCTTTCCCGAAAGCATGCCCATATGCAACCTGTTGGATATTCCGGGAGCGTCATCCCAAGAGATACTGGAAGTTGTTGTCCAATCTATAATCTTCTCATCCGACGGGGAAGGAGTCACACCATCGTACGGGTTGTCCACCGGAATGCCGAGACTGCCGTCATCCTGCTCCCTGATGATGGCAGGGAATGCGGCTTCGACAATATCCTCCTGTCCACCTCCTCCATGCCTTCCCCGAGGAAGTTCCATGGAACTGCGTTCTGCAGGATTCCTCCGGGCGTATAATAGGGCAGGTCCTTTCCTGTCTGGTTGGGGGCATAGAAAGCATAGAATTCACTCTCGCCTTTGGGGATGCGTATCTTGGTTTGATATTCCCCCTCCGCGTTGCCCGAACTGAAAGGAAGCAGGCGACTGTACACATACCGGTTCTGCTCCTTGTTGAAAACCATAAGTGCTATTCTGGGCCAGGGGCTTGGGGAAACAGTGTGCCGGTTTTATACCAGTTGGCCGGATCGGAGGAATAAAGGTCCAGCATCTCACTTCCCCGGCTGTTACGCCACGGGCTGACAGGTTCAGCCTGACGGTCACGTCATCCTTCCGGAAAGCCGTCCCGGGATATCTTCTTCGTTCCGCCATCCTGTCAGGGCAAGGAAAAAGAGCGGCAACACCGTCATCACAAAGTTCCTCAAGGCCCTTACCGTGCGAGTATATTTAGTATCTTTCAGCATAATATTCATCAATCGGTTATGGGAACCACGTCAACGGCTTCCCAGGGTTTTACACTTACTGTCAGAGAACGGGGATTCTGGCGGAAGAACAGTGGAAGCACCGCTTCCTGCCGCCCCGTTATCCGTATCTGGTCGGGATACAGAGCGATATATTCCGCGACATCTACCGTGCAGAGAACCTTATCTCCCTGCATAAGACGGATCGTCAGTGTCCCCGTCCTGAAGCGCAGGGTATTGAAATCAAGCACGAAACGGTCGTTTTTTCCTCCCGTGTAAAACGGAAGGTCGAAGGATGTTTCTCCCGAACGCTGCCCGGAAAAGGAGAAACGGGCTGAGAGCGTTTCCATCGTCAGGCGGAAGCCCGTCCCCTTGTTCTGTTCGTACCAGGTCCCGGCGTTCTCATCGTCGTCGGGAAGGACTACCGCATGGATTTTCACGTGCTGGGAATAAAGTCTTACCACGTCACGGGAGTCGTTCATGACCTTCGACGTGATGGTGGTTTCCCCAAGGTATAGCCTGTCAAACGTGCCGGCCGCCGGTCCGTCCTTTTCCGCCAGTTCGGGCCGGGAAACCGACGCTTCACCGTAAGCACCATCCCCGATAACCGTCTCGTTCAACGCGTTGCCCACGGCCACTACTTTATAATCACCTTCCGGGAGCCTGACCTCCAGCGGTGAAAGCAGCCTGTTCTCCCTCCAGGTGGTGTTTCTCCACCAAGGCCCCGTTCCCAACGTCAAAGATGAAGACGTCAATGTCATCCACGTATTCCTGCAGATGTTCCCGGTTGTCATCGGCCAGGTAGGAGAAGACGATCGTGTTGCCAAGGCAGCCGCTCAGGTCGTCATACACCCGGTCACATGCGGTCACGAGGTATAAAGCGGCCAACAGGCCCAGCCAGGTCGGTATGTTTCTTATGTTCATACTTTACACTAATTATTATAAATCAATACTGTAATTTTCCCGAAAGAGAGGACACGTTTCCCTCCCGCGGGTAATAAAAAAGGGAGGGGACAAACTTTCCCTCCCCGAGAGTGCGGGGCGGATTCCGGTACCGGCCTGTCAGGGTCGATACGGGAAAAAGCGTTCCGGCAAGCGGCTATTACTCTATCTGTATCAGTCAAGGATGGGGAATACGTTCACAGCGGTCCAAGGCTGCACCTCGACACGGACGATGACGTTCACGTTCTCGTCCTCCAAATCCCCCTGTCCGCCCGGTTCGGGAGTCACACCTTCAGGAATGCTCGGGTCAACATCCACGAGGATACCCTGGCCCCCGTTCAGCGCAGCGAGATCCAGATTGATCAGGTAACCGCCCTTGCCGGCTTCCAGATCCGTCGTGCCTGCAGTTTCACCTTCTGCCTTCGCGTAACCGGATATAACGACAAAACGTCTGTCGGCGGATACGCCGTCGTCACCTGTCTTGAAAACGAAAGCAAGTTTTGGAGCGTTGTTTTCCTTACCGTAACCCGTAATACCGTTCACGAAGAAGTTAAACGCTGCGGCCTTTGCCCCTGTGCGAAATCGAAACCCGCTGCATTGAAATAGGAGGCCACTTCCGACAAGTCCGTGCTACCGTCGGGTTTGAACGTGCTGTCTTCGAATTTATAGCGATCTCCGGCGTAGGTCTTGGCCCAGAACCAGCTTGCCTCTTCTTCCACTGTAAGTTGAGGAACAGAGAGCGTTCTGCTGAAACGGTTCATCAGGATACCTTGGTTTGCAGTGGTCACTTCGACAACCTGCAGCCATTGACTCAGGCTGGTCTGTTGGGCAATGTCAGACTTGCCGTCCCATGTCTGGCCGTTGAAGCCTGCGGCATCAGCCTTGAAAGCGGCCCACGCTTCGTCACTGCTCTTTCCCTTATTTTCATCCTTGGCCAGCCAAGTCGTGCACCATTGTTCAGCCTCGGTCTTTTTCCCGTCTTTCCAGATAACCTTGACAAACTTGGTACCGGTCACTTGGAAGCGGTTCATGCTGGCGGTCAAGGTGAGCCTCGGCCTTCTTCACGGTACGTTTGTCTTCCTGAGGATTGACGCCATAAGGCTCGGCACCAACAGTGGTAAGTGTTTCAGAACCGGCATAAATCACTTCATTAATTTGGGCTTTTCCTGTTGTTTGCTGATTTCAGCAACAGTCTTTCTCTCACCGTCAACCAACGCTCCCCTGAGGGTTAGCGATAACAAGTGCCTTTGTCACGCCATTGTCCACGTCAAGGAATTTATAACCTCCCGTCGTTGCCTCTGCACCCACGGCAGTAGCCGAAGTCGCTTGGTAAAATCATCAGTATCTTTTGTAAATTCCTTCGACAGGACAATGTCTTCCCCAGCCACCAAGTACACATGCAGTTTTTCAACCGATGCCGCATCCTGGTCGTTGGCGGTGTTCTGCAATTCGCCCATGGCGGCACGTGTGCCCGGACCGGGTAATGCCACTGACATCACCACATCAACCGGTTGGTTGCCACTCTCCGGCGCTACCGGATTCTCTTCGTTGTTACATGCAGCGAACAACGCCAACGAGGCCACTGCGACATACTTCATTACTTTCATAATTCGAATTGTTTTTAAATTAAGATTACTAATACTATATATAACTATGTCTGAGTTACATCTCTATCTGCTGATTGTTTCCACCGTCCCGGGCTCCCCTGAGAGTTTTTGTTTGCCCTGGGCCATACCGGCTTTCTTGATCAATTCTTCCGCCTTCCTCCAGTCACCTTTCATGTTATAGGCAACGGCCATGGGAAAGAAAGCACGGCTGTCATTCGTTACCGGTTCCAACACCCGCAACGCGCCGTCCGCATCCTGCCCGTATTTCAACAGGGCGTTGGCGTAATTCAGGATTGCCACGGTGTCATCCGGGAACTGCCCGTAGGCCCTCTCGTACACCGGAAGGGGAGACATCCCCCGGGAAGCGTACAGTCCGGCCAGCTGGTACATCTCGTGCTGACTGAGACACTCGGGTTTCGTTTCAAAAATTTCGGAAGTTCCTCCACCGTGTAAGGTCTCACGTCAAAACTGAGACTGAAAGTCGTGCGCCGCAGTCCCGGGTAGAACTCTTCGAGGAGGAGGCGATAGCTCCTGCCGTCATCCAAGGCACGGATGGCCTCCTCGCGTTCCGTGTCACGCTCGTTATGTCCGATGATAAAAAGAATTTCGTCCCTGTTGACGAGGGTGGAGCCGCTGACCATCGATTTAAGACCCTCCCAGTCCTCCCCGATACCCTCGGTACGATAAACCGGTGCATTTTTCAAGGCGGGGTATTGACGCGAAATATAATCTGAAAGGGTTTGGGTGCGTCGTTGCGCGAGGGACCTGTTGTAATCGAAGCTCCCCTCGGGAGAGGCATAGCCTTTTTATATCAACCTCCTTTGAGTGACGTTCCTTGAATATTCAGGTTCTCCGAGAGAAACTTCTTCAGCCTGTCGCTCCTGAGCATTGCCTGTAAAATCTTCCTGCAGGTCGTGGCGTGCAACAGGAAAGACCACCTTACAGTCGAAGGAATCCTTGTAGCATTTGATCATGACCTTTTCCGGTTCGATGAAACTGTAGGCATAACTTTTCCCCGAAGAGGGGGATACCGGCCTGAAAGGCAATATCCTCGCTCTCGTTCGTGCCGCACTCGGCACAGCCGTACGACACCTCCCTGACAACGAGACGCCCGTCAGCCATCCACCGTTCAAAAGGGACGCCTTTTCACAGTCAGGCCCGAACTTTCCAGCACCTTGGCGGAACGGACCTCGCCGGATCCGGGGTTACCGGGTTTCAGGTTGCCCAACGCCTTTCGACGCTTGATCACCTTATATCTTCTCTTGCCGGCCACGCAGACCGGTTCGAGGCGGACGCTGTCACGCCCGTCAGCCGAGACATAGACGGGGAACAGGTAAGCGACTTCCTGGCTTCCAAGCCCTGCCAGGGGGAAGACACTGAAAGTAATATCCAACGCGTCTCTACCCGGTTCACGCCCACACGGCTGTTTGAATAATCCCAACGCGAGGTACCTGACGTTGATAAAATGTCCTGGGCGGAAGAAAACAAGGAAACATTCCCAGGCAGCCCATGATAAGGATTTGCTTCTTGTTAATATGGTAAGGTTTCATTGATATACATTTTTAGCATGATAGAATAAAAAATTGTGTCCCCGGATTCAGGGAGTTATTTCAACATGTAAATAATTGAAATGGCGGCCCTGGTGGGACCTATGTAGTCCGCATCCTGCCCAGCTTCTGCCCGCAGGTGGTACACTTGTACTTGTCATAACGGGCGTGCACGTAACCGATACCCAAGGAGGCCTCGATATTGAAACGGTTGGAAAGCACCCACTGGTAACCGACGCTCAACCCGCCTCCCAGAAATAACCCTCGTAACGGTGGTCCTTCATGTTTTCCGTCCCCTTTCTGAAGCACGAAGGGGACATCGACACCTCCGATATTCATCTGGCCGCCATGGGCAAACCCGAAGAACCAGCCGTTGAAAAAACGTCACAGGTCCAATAACGGAGCTCCGGCTGGACAAGCCAGTGACTGAACTTTTGCCTTGTACCGGGAAGACGTGGCGTCCCGCGTGTAGAAAAAGAAATTCATACCCACCTGTGTGTCAAGGGTCCATTTACGCCCCATGGAGAACCCAGGGCGAGGTTGGGAGTTTTCAAGGCATCGTAGGCCAGATTGTTCTTCAAGGCAACCTTTTGAGAGAAGGCACCAGCCGAACAAAGCAAAAACACCAGAAGAAAAAACGGTTTCATCATACTGTTATTCATTGTTTCGTTACTTTATTTTATA
>VOFG01003832.1_pt1 | contig 47386 bp, 90 predicted proteins | sample 5384171 | NCBI WGS metagenome assembly VOFG01 (sample SAMN12384726, study PRJNA508395) | human gut metagenome | isolation source: healthy gut F | host: Homo sapiens
TAGCCACAGGACAATTCCTTTTCATGCAGATTTCCCCGCACTGTCTCTCTCACCCTGTAAATCGCACCATAGCCTCCCGGTCCATCAGGATTGCCTCTTGCTGCGCCGTCTGTAAAAATTGCTTAACATGCATTTTCTTTTCTCTAATTCAAGTCAAATATGATATTCTCCCGGTCAATATCCACAACCTTTTTGTGAAAGTCCTACCAGTTCAGTCTGCTTGAAGCGGTCGATCGGGTCATACTGCTTCCACATAGCCATCAGGAATACCAGATCACATCCATATTTTTTAGAAAATATTCCATGCCCAGATAATAGGCATCCCCCAGACGCGGATAAAACCACAAATGCCAGATCGATGTGACGGTTCTTGATGCGGTTCAGGCTCACGCTTGTAGAGCATCCCGTAAGTCTTGGTGTAAGTTCGCCTTCCATACCGGAATTCCACCAGTGCAGATCGCCTGCATGATAAATACTAAGCCCTTCTGCCTGCACCAGATATGCCACGCCTGCATCCGTCGAGCGCAGCGTCTCTACTACCACCAGATCGCCGATCTCGCCTTCTCAATAACCGATACAAAATGGATGCGCTTTTTGGTCTCGGGTCAAAGCCATTTCGTAAAAGATATGCTCGTCCCAAGCGGATATCCTTGGAAAAAATATAACTGATGCGCGGATATTTTCCGCAGCGCAAGACCTCAGAGAAAAATGATCCTTGTGGCTGTGGCTGGCAAAGACATAAATATGCTTATTCGCATCCAGTTCCGGCATCTTTCCTCAAAGTGCACTGTCTCTACGGCTTCCTTGGGGAAATAGTCAAAGACCAGAATGCTCTTATCCAGTTCCACTACAAAACACGAGTGCCAAACATAAGTAACCCGTAACATAATCTGTCCTCTTTCTTCTTTATTTCATACGCCCGATAACGGCATTCGCCTTGGCGTGATCTCTTTTGGATCAAAACCAATCTCAAACTGTCCGTTTTCATAAAGAATCCGTCCGTTTACCATAGTCATGATCACATTCTGCTTGCTACCACTGTAAACGATATTCTTTGCAATATCATTTTCCGGCTGCATATTAGGCTGCATCAGATCGATCATGATAATGTCTGCGCGCTTCTTGCCCCGGGACTATCGCAATCCGCCAGTCCCATACACTGCGCGCCTGCCGCCGTTGCCATATAAAGTACCTCTTCTGCCGGGACACAAGCCGCATCCTGCTCCTTTACCTTGGCAAGTGCTGTTGTAAGGAACATTTCCCGGAACATATCAGACAATTATTGCTTGCCGGACCATCTGTTCCGATGGCAAAAGCGCGATCCCTCATCAGATAACGCTTGATCGGTGCAATGCCGCTGGCAAGTTTTAGGTTGGATGCCGGATTGGTCACCGCGGTCAGCCTGCCGCTTCTTAAAGATCTCAAAATCGCCATCCTCCATATGGATGCAATGATAGCCACCACCGCCGTAAGTATACATACCCAGGGCATCCGTCAGACCGGTCGGTGTCATGCCCCATCTTTCCTTACATTCTTTTACCTCAAGTGCCGTCTCGGCATTATGTAAAAGACAGGAGATTTGACCTTATTGGCAAGTGCCGCCAGTCCTTCCATACGGTCTCTTGAAGTCGTATATTCCGCATGAAAACCAAGGATAAAAGGAAGCCAGTTCTCCCATCTCATTTACGCGGTAATAGTCTTCTTCCAGTTCTTCCAGACTGCCGGAAAAGTTATTAAAGCCCGAGGTCTGCACCGTCCGGAAACCGCAATCGATGGAAGCCTTGGCATTTGACTCGGGAAAAAATACATATCAAAAATTCGCGGTGATTCCGCTCGTCAGATATTCCATGATACCCAAAATATCCAGCCAGTAAATATCATCTGCCGTCAGTTGTCCCTCCCTTTGGAAAAACTGCCTCATTTAACCAGCGCTGTAAGGGCAGGTCGTCTGCATAAGAGCGCAGGAAGGTCATTGCCGTATGCGTATGCGCATCCTTAAATCCCGGCATCAAAAGATTGCCTTTGGCATCGATCTCACGATCCCGATCACGATCTCGTCCCGGAAAAGACATGCGACAGTATCCTTACCATCCCCAATATAGCAAATCTGATTGCCCTTGACCCACAATTCACCTTCTTTGATCTCAAAGCCATGTCCCTGCCCCGGCAAGAGCATCTTTGCATTGTAAAAACGTATATTCATTCCCTAAATATCCTTTCTCCTATTTTATCGGATCTTAAATCCCCACCGGATCCGTCCTTATTTACCCGCTTCATGCATATGACCGATGGCACAGGTCACAAGTGCAGAAAAATCACGCTCAACCATCTTACCGGCTTCAATCACTTCTTCCTCTGTCAGAGGGTGTGGTGAAATCCCTGCCGCCAGATTGGAAATGCAGGAGATCCCAGCGATCTTCATGCCCATATGATTGGCAGCGACGGCTTCGCAAAAGGCGTACTCATACCTACAGCATCTGCCCCCAAAACGCGACATACCGATCTCCTGCGGCGACTCATAATTTGGTCCCGGCAACTGGATATAAGTACCCTCCCGCAAAGGAATATCCAACTGACAGGCGGACTTGCGGATGATCTGCTGCAAGTCTTCATCATAGATATGGCTCATATCCGGGAAGCGATTTCCCAATTCTGCGATATTGGCACCGCGCAGCGGCGATGGCACAAAGGTCGCGATCGCGGTGATCGTCATCAGATCTCCGCAGAAAATCCCTGTCTGATACCGCCTGCTGCATTGGTCAAAAATAAGATTTCTGCCCCCATCATCTTCATCAGACGGATTGGCAGCACCACATCCGTCATATCATAGCCCTCGTAATAATGCACACGTCCTTGCATGGCAACGATCGGCACCCCCTCAACATAGCCAAAGACAAACTGTCCGACATGTCCCGGTGCTGTCGATACCGGAAATCCCGCAATATCCCCATAAGGGATCTGCTCGACCACTTCCATTTTGCTGGCATAATTACCAGCCCGGAGCCAAGTACCAATGCTATTTCCGGGGTAAACGGAATACGCGCACGGATACTTTCATAGCAGGCACATAGTTTTTCATATACTGGATTCATCCCTTCTCCTCCGCTTTCCATCTTCTTCAAATTTACTTCTAAGTCTAACAAAAAAAGAAGCCGGGCAATACTGCCCGACCTCGTCATACTTATCGTATCTTATACAAAGTAAATTACTTTGCTGCTCTTGCCATAGCCTGCTCGTAATCTCTTGTACCAACCCAGATATCGTTCTTGTATGGGTTCTTCTTCTGCTCGATAGATCTCTTGATGATAACAGAATGCAGATTACGTTTTACAACGAGTGCAAGGATTGCCATTACACCCTGAGCTGTTGGGTTTGCTGTGATTCCCATGCAGGCTGAGCTGTTGTATTTACGCCACTGTTGTAAACCATTTTGTCCATCTCTTTTCCATAAAAACAGATGGAAGAACTGCAAAGTCTTGCTCAACTGGAACAATGGGAATACCTGAGCGAACATACACCAGATTGCAAGTGTGTTAGCACGGTTCTGGATCCAACCACCCTTGTTCCAAAGTGCGTTAGCAAATGTAGGTGCTAATAATAATGCAATACCACAGTACCATGCTATGTGTAGGAAGGTTTAGCATATGTATACTGGAAGTTCCAAATATCGTATGCAACAATGAACCATACATGTCATATCAGGCCACAACATATCTTCTGTGTTTTGTCCTTTGATGAGTAGATTCCCCACCAGCCTGTCATACAGAAGATGTTAATGAGACCAGCGATAGCGTTGAGTACGTTCCACCATCCACATAGAGTTTGAAGTAATGGAACCATCCATCCATGTACTCCATAGTTGTATTGATGCACCGCCAAATGCGCCTAAATGCATACCAATAAAGTAAACTGTCAGAATGATTGGAATGATAACGAAAATTAAAATTCCGCCGACCTTTGTACGACGACCAATCTCATTCATGATAATGAGTCCTGCAAACACAAGTACCCAGCCTAAAAGCTGTGTAGCAGATGTGCTGCCGTAAATCTGAAACAACATAATTACATTCCTCCCTTACTTGTATTTATACGTTGTTCTATCTTGAGGACTTATCCCTCATTTCGTTATGATTTTAACACTTAGTTTATATAATTTCAAACTTTTTTAATAAATATAAACAATCTTCCTCATTCGTTTAGAATTGTGTAATAATTTGTCGAATTTTTGTACGACACGCGGGGTTTTATGTCTAATTTTTGCACACATAAGCGATGGGTGCGTATCGCAATTTCAGCCACATTTTACGATCATGCACCCCTTTTCCAAAAAAATCCTGCTTTCTCCAATGTCACATCTGCACTCTTAGGCAGTACCAATGTCTTTACACGACCGGCATCCGAAAAATGCATCCTTTCCAATCAGCGATCCACTCTGCACATAATATCTTTGCCGTACTTGCCGGTGTCATGAACGCGGATCATCAGATCCATCTTGTCATCCTCCTGCGCAATCTTTTTGCACAAGAGAACGCATTTTTCATTTGTATTCCGTATCATAAAGTATATATTAAATCCGTATTACCACAAAAGTTGGAATTTGTACCTATATAATAATGCAAATCAATCCACCATTGTTGTCATTGACGATTTTTTGCATGGTATCCTGCAACTTCAACTGACATTCATCATCCATGGCGGCGATCGCACTGCGCATACCGTCCTCCATCAGTTCACCAACCGACTTACCAAAATATTGGTCTCAAAGACACCTTCCTTGGTCTTTTTGTCCCTCCTTGATATAGTCGATCGGATCCTGCGCCTGCTGTTCACTGCCGACGATCGGCGCGATCTCTGTCTCAATGTTGGCACGGATCATATGAATGGACGGCGATAAGGCTTTCATCTTGACCCCAAACTTATTACCATGGCGAATCAGCACCGGTTCTTCCATGGTGATATCAGACAGTTCCGGCGATACCACCCCCGTAGCCCTTTTGCTCCACGGACTGCATGGCATCTGCCACCTTTTCATAGGATCTGCGCAGGTTTGACAGATTGCCAATGTAGGATAAAGTTGATATTCGCCTGTGATCGGCATGCCCGCTAACTGCGAGATATTTTCATAGTAGAAAGACTCCTCCAGACTGATGGAAATGGGAGATCCGTCCGGTTGCCAGATCCACACCCGTCAATGTTGTCTTTTCTATGTAGTCCTCCGGCTGGGAAAAATCAATGGCAAAATATCCCGCTTTTTTGTCGTATCGGCTAAGATCCTCTTTGCATAAGAAGCAATGCTCTGCTTGATCTCATGATCGCCGGCAGCATTTCCACCCATTTTGGAATGGAAAAAGAGATGCCACTGACCGGAAATTCATATAAGACACGCGACAAAAAGTTCTTCAAAATCTTTTTGACCATCTGCTGACAATTCATAGGAAGCACACTGCACCGGTATTCCGCTTCCAGATCTTCTGCTAGTTTTTGGTCTCCTCGCTGTGGGGATGCCCGGAATTGATGATCGTAACATAGGGCTTTCCGATGGCACGCAGTTTTTCCACCGTGCGTCTTTCTGCCTCCACAAATGCCTCGCGATCCAACTCTCCAAAGGTGCCGTCACAGGTGATGACCACCCCGATCGTTGCATGATCCAAAAATGACCTTTCTGTCCCGATCGTAGCCGCTTTTTCAAAAGGGATCTCGCGGGTTGACCATGGCGTTTTTACCATACGCTCCTTATCGCCCTCCATGGCCCCCTTGGCTCCCTGGATCAAAAATCCCACACAATCGATCAGGCGGATCTTGCAGGTCAGGTCATGCTCCAGTTCGATCTCTACCTGCTCTTTTGGCACAAACTTAGGCTCCGTCGTCATGATGGTACGCCCCTGTGCTGATTGTGGCAATTCATCCACCGTGCGTCGCAGGGCATTTTCCTCTTTGATATTCGGAAGCACCATCTGCTCCATGAACTGTTTGATAAAGGTAGACTTACCGGTACGCACCGGTCCTACAACTCCTATGTATATCTCTCCGTTTGTCCTGCTCTGTATATCGTTATATAAAAGAAAACCTTGTTTCTCCCATAAGAAAAAGCCCCTCCCATATTTACTCTAATATATGGGATGAGGCTTATATTTATGAATCAATCTTGTAATTATTCTTGCCGCTGCGCTTGACATCATAAAGCGCACGGTCTGCTCTGGCGAGAAGTTGGTCGTAAGACTCCATGGTATCGTCCGTCGCACGGCGGATGGCGATACCCACACTACAGGAAAACGGCTGTCTGCCATCCGGTGCACGCATGGCTCTGGTCTGCTCCATGACACGCTCCACGCTCATCAAGGCATCCGTAATATCTTTCTTCTTGAAAAACAAAAAAAACTCATCGCCGCCAAAACGTCCGGCGATATCATCTGTCCCGATCGAATGGCGCAGGATCTTTTAAAACTGCGTAAGACCTCATCCCCTGCCTGATGTCCGTAAGTATCATTGACCATTTTAAAATTGTCAAAATCCAAAATCAGCATAACACAATCCGACTGCGGATGAGAACGCATAAACTCCTTGCAAAGGAACTCTGTACTTGCCTTGTTGTAGGTCGAGGTCAGGCGATCCATCATACCCATACGGCGGATCCGCTGCTTTGCCTCATTCTCGCTGGCGCGATAAGAATACAAGATCTTTGCCACATAGCCTGCAAGAATAGTACCAAAAATACAACTAAAGAGGTCAACCGAAAAGACCTCGATCGACTTGGTCAAAAAGGACGCCAGCACATAGACTGCCATCTCTAAAAGTACCAGTTCCAGCGCCTGATAAAAGGTATAGGTAAATGCCACGACAAATGCTACTGCCATCGGCATATAGTAGACTGCCGGCTGGTTCATCTCGATTGGCACGATACTCATGATCCCGGCAAAGGTCATCACATACAACTGAAAGACCTTGCAGACGATCGAAACTTCCTTATAGGATCTCGTCTTTTTCCGATAACGGATGATAATGATCGGCAGTACAACAAGATGTACGGCTACGGCTCTGGCATAAACGCCTGTAACCTGCCATTCTGAAAATACGGTCATTGATGCCAGAAGATATCCGACAACGACCACGAAATAAATAATATTCAGTGCAAACAGGGTCTTTTGGTTGTTCTTGACAACACTGGATCTGTTTTTCCTCAATGTAATCAATGCTCTCCTGCTGCACACGATCTGATCTTATATAGTAATTCCATCAACTTTCCCCCATTGATGTCATTTCCCCTTATTTTTATATCATACATCTAAAGGTGTCTTTTGTCATGTAAAACTAATCTAAATGTGGCATGTGAAGTGCTCCGGGCAGACAGCGGAAAGTCACATCTGTCTGGTCACCGCAGTCCTCACCGTCCGCATGCACCACCATAGGCTTGTCAAAAAACGACATGCAACTCCTCCGCTTCTACGATCTCAAAGCCGCGGATATTTCCATGCTTGCCTGCGATCCGAGAAATGGAAAGGCACACAGACAAAGAAATCTTGGTATGCCATAGACCAGACAGGCAGATAACTTACCGTCATGCGCATCCGCAGAAGGTGCCATGGGAACACCGCCTCCCTCGCAAGGGAAGTTCATGGCTGCCGTAAAATGATATTCTTCATATGAAACTCTTTTGCCGTCCGTCAGTTCTACCTTACCGGATACAAAAGGCGCACGGAAAAGTTCTGCTACGGTAAGCAGTCCATAGGTCAGTTTACCCAGATGAAAACGGTTCAAAAGACCTTGAGCCTTGAGGTCAGTGCTTCCCTGCAGACCGCGGCATCAATGCCTGCGCCTGCACTGATGGCAAAGCGTCTCGTCTGTCCGCCACAGCAGACCTGCCCCAGATCATAGGCATCCTCTGTCTCCGATGCCAGAATCTGTCTTAAGATCACTTCCGGTTCTGCCGTAATATGTAAGCCTCTGGCAAAATCATTGGCAGAGCCAAGCGGCAGATAGCCAAAACTGACCTTTGAAAGATCGCGGATACCGTTTAAGACCTCATTGATCGTGCCGTCCCCTCCGGCAACCACCAGAAAATGATATGCATCATCTGCGGTCAGATCTTCGGCGATCTTTTGTCGCATGACCGACATATTCTGTAAATGGATCCGGTAGGAAACCCCATCTTTGGTTAAGATCTCCTCTAAAGACTCCCAGATCTCCTTTGCCTTTCCTGTCCTGGAATGTAAATTGACAATAAAATCGTATGTTTTATCCATTTGTATTCCTCTTATATCTTCTCATTTGAATTATAGTGCCAGACGTGATAACATACATATGCATCTTCGCATCCGCAAGTTGCTTTGTTACTATCATTTTACTATAAATAAGTTAGGAATAAAACTATGTTTAATAAATCACTTTTCTTTCAAAAATCCGAGCACAATGCCAGACGTTTCAACTCTACTTTGCGTTGGCTCTTAGTCTCTGTGCTCATCGGGATCGTTGTCGGTCTGATCAGCGGATCCTTCGGCTATCTCTTACAGGCAGTGACGGCTTTTCGTCTCAGCCATGCCTATCTCTTGTTCGGACTGCCTTTCGGTGCCATGGCGATGCGTTGCCATGTACCATCTGATCCTGCACGAAAAAGATCCCGGAACCAACCTTTGTCATCATCTGCGCATCCATTCCGATGACCGTATTCCCCCTTCGCATGGCTCCCCTCATCTATATCAGCACCATTTTTTGACCCATTTGGTCGGTGGTTCTGCCGGACGAGAGGGTGCTGCCCTGCAGCTGGGTGGCAGTATCGGAAATGCCTTTGGTGAATATCTGGGATTTCGTGAAAAAGAAGACCGCAACATTACGATCATGTGCGGCATGAGTGCTGCCTTTTCTGCTCTTTTCGGAACACCGATCGCAGCCGCTGTCTTTTCCATGGAAGTCGTCAGCGTCGGAATCATGCATTATGCAGCCCTGCTTCCTTGCGCGATCTCCTCGCTCATTGCGCGCGCCATTGCCCTGTATGTCTTTGGCATTGCATCGCCGTCCTATGAAATCTTGGAACTGCCAGCCTTTGACTTAAATACCGGACTGATCATTTCCGGTTTTTCCATCCTTTGCGGATTGCTGAGTATCTTTTTCTGTGTCTCTTTGCATAAGACCAGCGCCCTCTATCAGAAATTGTTTGCCAATCCTTACCTGCGTGCCTTTGTCGGTGGCTGTGCGGTATTGGCACTGTCCTTGCCGTTGGCGGCATTGACAACCAGACCTATAACGGCACCGGTACATCCATGATCACCTTTTGTATGGCGGAGACATTTCCTCCCTCGCCTTTTTGCTAAAGATCCTCTTTACAGCATTGACCCTTGGATGCGGTTACAAGGGCGGCGAGATCGTACCGACCTTTTTCATCGGAGTCTTCCTTTGGATCTATGTTTGGCAACCTGATCGGCTTTTTCTCCATCTTTTGTGTGCGGCTGTCGGTATGGGCGCACTCTTCTGCGGTGTGACCAACAGTCCGATCACATCCCTGCTCATATGCTTTGAGTTGTTTGGATTTGAAGGGACACCTTTCTTCCTGCTTGCCATCGGCTTTAGTTATACCGTATCCGGTTACTACAGCCTTTACAGCAGCCAGAAGATCGTCTACTCCAAGTACAAATCCAACTTCATCGACAAGAGTGCCAAGTAGACAAGGGCAGACGCGAGATGCATGCAGATTTCGTAGGGGCACTCCGGTTGGCGCAGGCACGTAACAGCAGATATTCAGCACGGCACATTTTATCATATAAAAAGTCGCGCAATTCTGCGTCTCTAAGAAAGAGACATTTGTTTTCTATATTAGAACTGTCTTTGCAAGGTTAGACAACCGTCTAGGATGATGTTCGCCTGCTGACAGATATGAATGCAAAACGCATTAGAGGTTCTTAGAACCTCTTATAAGTGGCGCCCCTGAATATCTGGCACAGGCGGACACATCCTGCCGGCTGTCGAAGCCGTGCAAGAGACAGTTCCTATTCAAACAAATTGCCTCTTTCAGAGACGCGATGAATTGGCTCCCAATTTTTACATGATAAAATGTGCCGTGCCTCTATCTCCTGTTACGTGCCTGCGCCAACCGGAGTGCCTCCCGCCTTCTTACCATATCCCACATCTGTCCTGCCGCGTTTACTCCTCTGTCATGAAGTAGAGTCTTGACGCATAGTCCGGGAAGTGACGGACTTCATCACTGTAGCCGGTTCCCACAAAGGACTGCTTCAGTTTCACACCATCGTACATGATGGAATCTCCACTGCACAGATAGTCTTCCGTCTCTCCATCCATCTTGACAAACTTAGCAAGCATATTGTGTACCAGTGAATCCGGTTTTACATGAATCGGCGCTGCCGTATTGACCAGATCGCCAAATTCCTTGATATTATACTTGCGCGGCAGCCCGACAAAATGATAGGTCTTTGCCGGATCTAATCCTCTTGCCTGATATTTCTTGAACATGGTATTTGGCTGCACTTCTCTTTGCATGATCATACCGATAGCCGTCTTTTTTATCCTGGGATACCACATTCCACTGGTAATGATTTCCGCTTTCTACCCGGTAAAAATCGCCAAACTGCCATACATTTCTGTATTCCTTATAAAGTGCGATCTGCGCCTTGATACTCTCCAGATCTTTCTTTTGACATATCACACAGATTGCACTCGTAGCCCAGTACCCCAAAGGATGCCACTGCAAAACGGGATTCCAGCGGTGTCACACGCAGGGTCTGATGGTTCGGACATGCCGATACATGGGCAGATACACAGGACATCGGATAGCCATAGGAATAGCCATTCTGGATGTTCAGACGGCATACGGCATCCGTATTGTCACTCGCCCGATCTGTGGGAAATAGCAGAGCATCCCCAGATCAAAACGGTTGCCGCCTGCTGCACAACCCTCAAACAGGACCTCCGGGAATGCCTGTGTCAGTTCTTTTGCCAGACGATAGACGCCCTGAATATAGCGATGTGCTGCTTCCTGCTGTCTGTCCTTCGGCAGATACTGCGAATAATAATCCGAGATAATACGGTTCATATCCCATTTTACATAAGCAATATTTGCAGAACCGATCACCTGCTTCATCTGCTCGATCATATGATCTACCACTGCCGGATTGGCAAAATCAAGTACACGCTGATTACGTCCTTCGGAATGGTCCTTTCCCGGATCTCCATGCTCCACCGGGTGTGCACGGTAAAGGTTGCTATCCGTGTTGACCATCTCCGGCTCGATCCAGATACCGAAAGCCAGTCCCAGATCATTTACCTTTTTTTGCAAAGTCCTGCCACACCATTTGGCAGTTTCTTGGTATTTGGTGTCCAATCACCCAGGGCACGTGTATCGTTGTTACGCTCGCCGAACCAGCCGTCATCCATGACAAAGAGTTCCACGCCAACGTCTTTTCCCATCTTTGCCAGACGAAGCAAACTGGACTCTGAAATATCAAAATAAGAAGCCTCCCAACTGTTGAGCAGTACCGGACGTTCCTTGTGCTGCCAACTTCCTCTACCACATGCTCTCTGACAAAGGATGCATATGCGCGCTCACGCCGGAAAATCCCTCGTGTGAAAATGTCATGACCGCCTCAGGTGACTCAAAAAAGACTCTCCCGGTGCCAGCAAAAAGGCAAAGTTGGTCGGATTGATACCGGTAACAATACGGGTCTTTTCAAACCGTTGACCTCGACAGCCTCATAGTGGTTTCCACTGTAAACCAGGTTAAATCCATAGCAATCGCCCATGGTCTCTGACGTATCCGGCTCGCTTACCATGATAAAGGGATTGCAGCGGTTAGAAGAAAGATCCCGTATAGGACGCATTGACGAACTTACCGATATTGACGGTCGTATCATAGCGGTTCATCTCCTTTGTCCAGCCGCCATGGAAAGAGGTAACGACATAACCGGACCGGTTGAGGTCTCAACAGCATACCATAAGACGCGTCAGGCGTACCGGCTTATCTGATTTATTGATGAACTTGGCGGAACGCGTGATGACATCTTCCTTTGGAAATACGCTATAGACCAGTTCCAGCAAAAAGCCCTCGTTCTTATCGCGCAGATGCACCACGAGTTGTTCCGCTTCTTTGGAAACGTCATAGGTACTCGGCAGGGTCTCAAGTGCTGCTTTTCCCTTCTTTTTCTGCCGCATCCACAAAGACAAAATCCGTCGTAGAACTGCCATTGTCGCAGATCGCCTCAACAAAAGGTTCGCGGATATCGCCCTTACCGTAGCCGGAAACTTCCAGGCACATATCTTCCAGTGTAAAATTCAATGTTCCTGATCGTAGGCAATCGTATTTCCCGGAGCAAAGGCATGCTTTCTACAAGGCTGCTGCCATCCCCCAAGGAAATCTTTCTGCCATAATACAAATGTTCTAACTGTCCTGTCTCCATCACACGAAAGGCATAGGTCGTATGCAGGGTGTGCAGGGCATAAAACCATCCCGAATTTCTATCATAGTTCTCCTACCTCCTAATCCTTTTAGTCCAAAACGACTCTCCTATCATTATAATAGGAAAGCCGCTCGGATTGCAAAAGTTTAATTATTTTTTTTTTCGTTTTATGCCTGCTTTTTCGCCTCTAATTCCTGGGTGATCTCTTCCAGTTTCTCATCGGTCAACTTGTAATTCTTCTTATATACGATATAACCGATGATCGAACAACGATCGGAAGCAGGGTCATACAGCCACGGAGTCCTACTCTCTGACCGCTGGCAAGTTGTGTCAGTGTACCGGTTTCATTCTTCTTGATGTTAACTACGGCAAGAACGATAGATGCTACCAATGCTGACAGACCGGATGCTAATTTTACAACGAATGTCTGCATAGAAAAGATAACGGATTCATCTCTACGATCATTCTTTAACTCACCGTAATCCACTGTGTTTGCAAGGAAGATCGTGATAATGACATTCAACATACCGATGGCAGCCATGATAAGGAATGCCGGGATCAGTAACAGATATACGTTGCTGGATCCGCTTGCAGAAATTCCAAGGATGATCACGTAACCTGCAAGTGCCATAGCAAAACTCAGTGTAAAGATCTTCATTGTGTTCATGAACTTACGGAACAATGGGAAGAGGATCATCATTGCCAGGATCTGGAATGCTCCACCACAGGTATTGAACAATGTATAGTTTGCTTCCCAGTTTGCCGGGCTGAAATCATACTTAAAGAAGTAGATCAAAAGATTCTGGGTAATGTAAAGTGCCGTGTTGATCATAACGATCGCAACAACGACGGTCATTGCCCGATCGTTCTGGATCAGAGCCTTGAACATATCTTTAACAGATGCGGACTGCATTTCTACAGAGGACTTTTCCTCGATCGTCACACAGGTAATCGTGATGAATACAACAAACAGGACTGCAACGATAAGTGCCATGTACTTGTAACCTACCTGCTCATAATTTGCATCTGTACCAAAAGCATGACCAAGGGCAGATACTGCCATAACCGTCACGATAGAGATCAATGCGGAACCAACACCGGCGCAAGATCTTGCGAGTGCTGATAAACCTTCACGTTCCTTTCCTGCTTCGGTGAAAGCCGGGATCATAGACCAGTAAGGAATATCCATCATGGTGTATGTCATTCCCCATAAGATATATGTAACGGCTGCATATGCTACGAGTCCACCACCATTCAATGCAGGCGGTGCTGCAAACATCAGATATAGCATGATGGCATTGGTAAGGGTTCCGATCATCAGCCACGGACGGAATTTGCCCCATTTTGTTTTGGTCTTTGCAACGATAACGCCCATGATCGGATCGTTAAAGGCATCAAACACACGAGCCACCAGCAAAATGATACCCATGGCAATGGCACCTACGCCCATGATATCCTGATAGTAATAAAGGATATAAGCCGCGGACAGCATATAGACCATGTCTTTTCCAACGGCACCGATACCGTAAGCAAATTTCTCTTTGCCATTCAAGTTCTTCTTTTTCTTCCATTTTAGAAAAACCTCCTTAAAAAAAACCCCTTTGATTATTTATTCTTCTCTTTTAAGCCCATAGCGATCTCTCTACTACTTTATATGCACCGTCATAAAGACCAACGGACTTGTTCAACCTGGATACTGTCGCACATTTCTCCCAGCAGTTTGTCATCCTTCATAAAGATGTCGATCATCTGCAAAGTATGTGGGATATCGCGACATTCGAGTGTTCCGTCACCCATCTCTGCAGAATGGATGGAGCCCCCACATTTCATGCTTTCCGACACGCTTGATAAAAAGTTTTGGCACCGGATAAAAAGCAAGTTCACTTGGCTTTGTCACAGCACATCCGCACTGCGCATCAAAAGGTTGGTGCAATATACGGCTTCTAAAAAAATGTTTTCATGATAGAAAGCATGGATGCCTGTCACCTCACCGGTCAGTGCCTCTTCTGCAAACTTTGTTGTTGCCTCAAACTCATTAAAGTGCTCGGTTGCCACGCCTGCCATTTCCGGGATATCCTTGGAAAGATCATCCCAGACATTCTTGTAATCTCCGACATTGACATAAAGGGCTGCCTTGTTGTCCTCGATCATCGGAAGCAGATATTTGATAATGGCTGCAAAGATCTCTTTCTGTGCGCCTGCACCACCGATGGTAAGAAGGAAACGCATTGGTGCTCCCTTTGCCTTTCTTGCCATTCTCGCATCGCAATCTGCCTCGATATTCGATACCAGTTCATGATCGATATAATGTCCGGTGTAGACCAGATCTTCATTTGGCATCTCCTTGCAGACCTCATCGCCGTTCATGCCGTTACAGATAAGGTAGCCCATGTAAGCATTTTTTACACTGGATGGTATGTACACTTCCCTCTGCGAAATGCAGTGCCATTGGCCAGTTGTCAGGAATGGCATTGACAACGTTTTTCATGCCTGCATGAATGGCTGCCTGTGCCGGCCATACATGTGTTCCGATCACTGGGATGTCCTTCGGCACATTGCGGTACACCGGAGCCATCAGTTCTGCATTCTTCTGATCGGATGCATTGTACTTCAACTGACGGAAGGTCTCATAGTTGGTCGGCTCCCAGACCAGTTTGTTAAAGAGTGCATTTTTTGAAAGACGTGATCCCAAAGAATAGAGATCGTTCTGTGCACTGATCACCTTGGTACAGGTGGTCTGTGGATAGCCGTTGAGATCCATCCAGTACGGGGTATATCCCATAGCTTTTGCAGCGGATGCCATCGCCATCGAAATGCGGTAGTGTCCGAATCCCATACGGATATTTCCGACAATGATACCCTTTTCATGATCAAATTCTTCGGGCTTTCCCCTTTTAAAAGGATGTCATAGACACCAAGTGAATCGCCGATATGCTCATTCTTCTGAATGTAGATCGGGTAATCTACATTGGAGTCATCTCAAACTTCTTGATAAACTTTTTCTTAGATTTGACAGCGCTCTTGTAAACCTTGTCGCTCATGACATTGCCAAAGATTACTTTTGATTTTTCTTCCATATTAATTATCCTCCCTTGTGCTTTGCACTTCTAATTTGATCGTGACCGGATCCAAGCCTGCACACGCTATCGTGACAGATGCTTCTCCCGGCACCCCCATGGATTTTATATAAAGCCCTGTGGCTCCTCCGCGAAGTGGCACTGCATTTGGACCGATCAGTTCGACCGGACCGCTTATTGTGACAGAAAGTGATTCCTGCATATAATAAAGTTGATTGCCATATTCATCGACGGCTCGCACGCGCGCCTCTATGACATCATAGGTAATATCTTCCACCAGTGTCGTTGCCGACAGGCTAACCGCCAAAGATGCTTTTTTCATCGGTGTCTTGATCAGGGAACGGACAACCTTGCCATCCTTGATCGCGTCAAAGCGATACTGCTTGGACTCGCCTCCCCAATCGCCTACATATTTATTGTAAAGACCTACCGCATCGTTTGGGTTCATATGGTAGATACAAATCAACTGAAAAGCATTCCAGACAAGTTTTGGTGTGATCTGCATACCATGCATTGCCACATGGTTCATACAATCCTTGACGATCTTTGCCTGTCTCTTGGAATAGCCTTCTTCTTTTGCAATGGCATCCCCCACATAATCATTGATCGGGATCGGTCCATGTTTTAAATTCTGATACTTAGAATCACTCTGTTTGTATTCCTTGATCGGGATGTTGTTCTTATACATCCGTACACTGTCTGCATTGGAGATCAGATAGGTATCGCCCCGGTTACAAGCCGGATGCTCGCCGATATCCATAGTCGATGACAGTTCCAAGACCGGATTCCTGTCTTCTTGGCTTGCATAAACAGCTGCTGCCGGTTTTGGATTTCGGAACATATCCAAAACGCCGTGATAACAAATGCGGTCTCCGCTGCCAAAGTCCTTGTGGGTGTTGTAGTCAAACATGCACCAGCCAAAGGAACCTGCGATATCTTCCTGTCCTGCAACAGCATCGAGGACATTTGCATGGCGATCATATGCTCGCGTCTGTGTTCTTCCCAATCAAACATCTTGGTCGGATACATGTGTCCGTTGTACTCTGTGATCAGATAAGGCTTTTCTACATCGGAAGTGACCTTTTCCTTTGGTTCACAACCGGCATTGGCACCACTGTGGACAAAATCGTTGTAGGTGTAAACGTCTTCCAGAAGATGACTCTTTTTCATAGCACGGACACCGCCGGTCTGTCTCGTATCATCAAGGCATGTGCCGTGGCATTGGTTCTCTCGTAAAAGCATCATTGTCCTGCGACTCGTTGATGCGCACGCCCCAAAGGATAATGGACGGATGATTGCGATACTGCACGATCATGTCTTTGATATTTTCCACTGCCTGATCCTGCCAAGCCTGACCACCGATATGCTGCCAGCCCGGCATTTCCGTAAAGACTAAAAGTCCCAGTCTGTCGCAGGCATCCATAAAGTAGTGCGACTGCGGATAGTGTGATGTACGCACGGCATTGACGGCAAGTTCTTCCTTTAAAATCTTGGCATCCAGCCGCTGCATGGATTCCGGCATTGCATATCCGACATAGGCATAAGACTGGTGGCGGTTGAGACCACGGATCCTGACCTTTCTGCCATTTAGGTAAAAGCCGTCTTTTCGAAACAGGGCTTCCCGAAATCCGACCGTCACCCTCTTTTCATCCACGACCTGTCCCTGGTAGAGCAACTGGGTGGTCACCTCATAGACCTTTGGGCTTTCAATATCCCAGAGCATGACATCCGCAACTGGTGTGCTAAAGGATGTCGTTGCGATCGGGGCTTCCAAAACGACCTGATCATCCACGATCTGACGGATACTGACCTGACCGGCACTGATCGCTTCCTGTGCTTTGACCGAGTAAGTAACTTCCGATGCCAAGATACCGAATACCTGCATCTGTGCGATTGCCTTGGCATCCATACCCTTGGTCGTTACAGTCTCTGCAAACTTTGGTTTTAAGAAAATATCTTCTATATAAATAGAATTCTTTACTTCCAGATAAACATCACGATAAATACCGCCATAGGTCATATAGTCGATCACAAATCCAAACGGCGGCTGATCCAATGTCTCATTGAGTCTACCCGCACCGTCAAAAGATTGTCGGCACCATAATTCAAGGCTTCTGATATATCGATCGTAAAGGCGGTGTAGCCACAATGGTGTTCTGCCATCTTTTGCCATTGACATAAACCTCTGCCTCATGTCCTACCGCCTCAAAAAGTCAAAAGCAGGCGTTTGCCCTGCCAGCCTTCCGGTGCGTATAAGATCTTTTTGATAGCAGGATACCATCTGATAGGTATGCTCATCAAAATAATGATAAGGTGTTTCCTTACAGGTGTGTGGCAGAGAAACGGTCTGTGCCAGGGAAACATCCATGGTATCGACGATCATGTCTTCTGTAAATTCTTCGGTAAAAACCAATCCCTCATCAAATAGATGCGATCTTTCATATTTGCCATCCTCTTTCTATCTGTGTACCACAATTCCATCAACCATAATGGTCACAAGTTCTTCTAATGCCTGCATGTAGTCGATTTCCTCGCGTTCAAGTTCGTCTCCCCATAATGAAGCGCTCTACCGCAGACTCAAATACCAACTGGAAAACCCGGAAATCGACCGAACGGATCAAGCCTTCCTCTACGCCTTGTTCCAATAGGCGGTTGGTCATCTCCCATCCGCTCTCCAAACGCTGTCTGACGCGTTCATAGACTTCCGGGTGCTTATCCCGCAAAACATAAAACTGGGTGAAATCAAAATCCGTATAATTCTCCGGCATCACACCCAAGATCTTGCGAATCTTCTGTAAGAGGGATAAGTGCTTATCCTCCATGACCAAAAGTTTTCGCTTTCCTTAATATAATCAAAGACGTAATCGACCATTGCTATCAAAAGTTCGTTCTTGTCTCGAAAAACGGTATGATCGTTTTTTCTTGCTCATGCCGAGTTCCGATGCCAACTCGTCCATGGTAAATTTGACACCCTGCTTTTCTACAATATGTAAAGCGCCTTCTATAATACGTTTCTCCATCCCGTCCTCCCTTTTTTTCTCTTTAGGAAACCAGAAAACTAAAATCAGTTTCTTCGTTTCCTATATTGTAACACCGGTCTGCTCCTGCCGCAACATAGCATATATTACAAATTTAACGCCCCTTTTTTTGGCAATTATTTCAAAGAATAAATTTTTATGCAAAATGTACGAATTCCTCGTTTTCTTTTTTCACAGCCTTTCCGGTTCTCGTATCTATTATTGTGTTTATGCACAATTTATATACTACTATATTGTGCATTTTTACCACAGTGATTTTTCCTCCACTTGTTATTTTGCTTGTAAACGCTCCTATTTTTATGCACATTACACAATTTTAGCACAAAGTTTTTGTTGACATTACCTATAGGCGGTGCTATAGTAAGGTCATCAAAGGAAAGCACCTTTGAAAAAGAAAAACGAAAGGAGAGAAAAGATATGTATAACGAATTTGATGCATTCGGTGAATTGTTCAGCCAGTACAACACATACGCTAACAAAACAAGCGCAAATGGTCAGAAGCCAGTTTCACTCTTAAAATTTGCTTTAGGACAGTTCTAAGAGATACGAAAAGTTACAGTATGATTTGATTCAATTTTAAAAGCATGATTTGAAAGGAGATATGAATTATGGAATTCTCAAATAGTCTTGGATATGTAGTTTACAATTACAATAAGTATGTAGAGGCACAGGAAAAGAACGGCGAAGATGCAGTATCATTCTTCAAGTATGCTTTTGGTAATATGTAATTTACCAAAAAGCACCTACTTTAGAAAACAATCGGCGCAAGCCGTTCATCTGATAAACCTAAGAAGACCCGGCAGATCGCCAGGTCTATTTTTGTGCGTAAAAAGTGCGTGAGGGACGTTCCTTTTGCCACAAGGAGTGTCCCTCACTCTATCCTAAAGAACAGCAATAAATCTACGGAATTCTTCCAGTCCTTTTTCATCACATTTGAAGACACCGGCATCTTCCAGAACCTGACAGAAGACCTTGCCAACTTCCTGTTCCAAAATGCCATCAACATTGGTCGCATCAATATTAATGCCCTGCTTCTCATATGCGGCAGTAAATTCATCTACCCAGTCTGCATGCTTTTTTCAAGGTCTCATCTGCACGGATATCCTTACCATTTACGATCGCATCCGCAAGGGCTTCCATCTCCCCTTTCAGACGGGAAGGAAGTACAGCAAGACCCATAACCTCGATCAGACCAATATTTTCCTTTTTGATATGGTGCAACTTGGCATGAGGATGATAAACCCCAAGCGGATGTTCCTCTGTCGTAATGTTATTGCGCAGAGCCGCATCCAGTTCAAACATATCACCGCGTTTTCTGGCGATTGGTGTGATCGTATTATGTAACTCTCCGTCAGTCTCGGCAAAAATGAAAGCATCTTCGTCAGTATAAGTTCTCCAGCATCCCAAGATATGATCTGCCGATCAATGATACGCTTTTCATCCTTGCAGGAAAGCCGGATCACGGAAAGCGGCCATTTCACAATGCCTGCCTTGACATCTTCAAAACCTTTTACCATAAATTCTTCAATGATCGGTGCCTTTTTCCATAGCAAAGGTATAGTGACCGCCCTGGAAATGGTCATGGCTGAGAATGGATCCGCCTACGATCGGCAGGTCTGCATTGGAGCCCAAGAAGTAATGTGGAAATGTCTTTACAAAATCAAACAATTTCACAAAAGTCGCACGCTCGATCTTCATCGGTGTATGCTGACCGTTGAAAACGATGCAGTGCTCATTGTAATACACATACGGTGAATACTGGAATCCCCATCTGCTGCCGTTCATAGTCAGCGGGATGATACGGTGGTTCTCTCTGGCAGGATGATTGGCGCGTCCTGCATATCCCTCATTTTCTATGCAAAGCAGGCACTTGGGATAAGCAGACTGCTTGGCATTCTTGCTGCCGCGATCGCCTTTGGATCCTTTTCCGGCTTGGAAAGATTGATGGTGATATCCAGAGTGCCGTACTTGGTATCCACGGTCCACTTCTTATCTTTCTTTACACGGTAACGACGGATATAATCACTGTCCTGGCTGAGTTTAAAGAAATAGTCGGTGGCTGCCTGTGGTGACTTTTTGTATTCTTCGGCAAATTTTGCCTGCACAGTCGCCGGACGTGGCATCAGACAATTCATCAGACGTGTATCAAAAAGGTCGCGGTAAACAACGCTATCCTCGATCAGTCCCTTTTCTACTGCCGCATCCAGAAGATCTTTTAAGACATCCTCCAATACAATGTCAGACAGATCACAATCCGGATCCGTGTACTCATCCTCCTTCATGACATGACATCCAAAAGCAGGTTGGTCGTGTAAATGCGCTCGCACTCCGGGGTCAATCCTGTGTTGATGCCGTATTGTACCAACTTTTAATACTTTCTTGTAACATATTTATTCCTCCTCCTTTTATTGCTTAGATAACAATGTATTTTGACGTGTATTGGGTAAATTAGATTACTTTATGATTGCCAACAAGAAACTAAATTCTAAAATTTCGTTTCCATATGCTTAACTATACTTAAATCCTACGAATTTTGCAAGAGCAGATTCTGAAGTTCTGCGACGGAATCCACGATATAGGTGGCACCTGCATCTGCAAGTTCTGCCCGGTCTCCATAGCCAAAGGTCACCCCAATGCTGTCCAGTCCATTGGCGATCGCTCCGTCAACATCATGATGTCTGTCTCCGACCATGACGATATTTCCCTTTGCCACACCCGGGATCTGCTCCATCGCATAGGCGATCACTTCGCTCTTTGCCGTCCTGGTCTCATCCATCGTTGCCCCCACGCAACATAGGTAAAATACGGACGTATCCCATAATGGGATATGATCTGCTCACTAAAGAACTCCGGCTTGCTTGTCGCAACCAGTAACTGCTTTCCTGCACTTTTTAAGGTAAGCAGAAGTTCCGGTATGCCGTCGATCAGTTTGTTTTCAAACAAGCCCTTGGTGCTGTAATACTCTCTATAATAGGAAACAGCCTGAACTGCCTGCACCCTCATCTAAGCCATAATATTTCTGAAAAGACTCGATCAATGGTGGTCCAACGAAGCACAAAAGGTCATTTTTGTCTTCTACATGTATTCCAAATTTTTCCAAGGCATGCGCCGCCGAATTGACAATCCCCGGTGCCGACTCTGTCAGCGTGCCGTCCAGATCAAAAAAGCACTGTTGTATATTGCATCTTATTTCCTTTCATTTCTATATTTGCGCGCATCCTGTCCCAACTTGCGCGATTTTATCATGTATAATTTTCCATCATTGGTAACAAATTAACCATATGTAGTCTTAGTATAACACAAATCACAGATTTTTTTGGAGGATAATCAAATGGATCAAGAAAATATTTCACAGGATAGCATCGAACTCTTTACATGAATGTGACAAAGGCATACAGATGGGGCTTTCTGCCATGCATCAGGTGGCAGATAAGATCAGTGACGACCAGTTTCGCTCCGTCTTAGAAAAAAGCAGAAATACGCATGAGAACCTGAAGGATAAAATACAGTCCCTCTTGCAAAAATACGGGCAGGGAAAGCGACGCGCCGAATCCCTCCTCTCCGGCATGTCCTACCTTTCCACCAATCTCAAGATTGCACTGGATGCCGAGGACACCACCATCGCCGACCTGCTCACAGACGGTTGTGACATGGGCATCAAGTCCCTGCGCAAATATTTGAACGAATATGAACGCGCCGGGGACGAGATCAAAGCATCTTTGCCGCAAAGATCATTTCTGCCGAGGAAGAACTGCGCAATCAGTTGAAGGCATTTTGTAAAATGATTTTTTTCCTCTTTTTTTGATAGTCTGTTTTTAGCAAAGAAATTGTAAAATGTTCATAACAGGAGGAACAAAAGATATCATGAACTTTTTAGAAGAACGAATCGTGAAAGACGGAATTGTAAAAAGAAGGCAATGTCCTAAAGGTTGACAGTTTTTGAATCACCAGATGGACATTGCCCTCTTTGATGAAATGGGTGCTGAATTCAAGAAACGCTTTGCCGACGCAAATATCAATAAGATCGTGACCATCGAGGCATCCGGTATCGGTATCGCCTGTATTGTTGCAAGACATTTTAACGTACCGGTCGTATTTGCGAAAAAATCCAAGAGCATCAACATCGACGGCGACGTCTATAAGGCAGAGGTCGAATCTTTCACACATAAATGTAAGAACAACGTCATTGTTTCCCCGCAAGTTTTTGGGGCCGGATGACCATGTGCTGATCATCGACGACTTTTTGGCAAATGGCTGTGCCCTGCAGGGACTCATCTCCATTGTCAACGAAGCCGGCGGAACCGTAGAAGGCATCGGTATCGCTGTTGAAAAGGGCTTCCAGAACGGCGGACGCATCATTCGCAATCTCGGTTTCCATCTGGAATCCCTCGCCATCGGAGAGCATGGACGCTACAAGCGGAGAGATCGTCTTTCGTCAGCAGTAGGATAAGCAAACAAATACACTAAGAGAAAGGACTTGTATGGAATTGTTCCATATATAATAAGAAATGACATCTACAAAAGAAACCCCGTCTATTGAAAATTTATACCATCTTGATGGCAAGATTTCCGTAAAGCAGGCAGTACCATTTGGTCTGCAACACATTCTTGCCATGTTTGTATCCAATATCGCACCGATCTTTATCGTTGCCGGAGCCAGCGGACTTTCTTCCCAGGATACCGCCATGCTCATCCAGTCAGCCATGCTGATCGCCGGTATTGGTACACTGATCCAGTTGTTCCCGATCTTCCACAAGGTTGGATCCGGTCTTCCGATCGTCATGGGGATCAGTTTTACCTTTGTTTCTGTCTTTACCTATCTGGGCGTCGCCTATGGCTATAATGCCATTGTCGGAGCCGTCATTGTCGGCGGTATCATCGAAGGTATTCTCGGACTGCTGGCAAAATACTGGATCAAACTGATCACACCGATCGTATCTTCGACCGTCGTGACCGCTATCGGCTTTTCCCTGCTTTCTGTCGGAGCATCTTCTTTCGGCGGTGGCAGTGGCAGCGAAACATTCGGTTCCGCTACAAACTGGATCTTAGGAAGCATCACACTTTTATGTTGTATCCTATTTAATATTTTTGCAAAATCTTATTTCAAACAGTTATCTGTTTTGTTCGGACTTGTGGTTGGTTATCTGATTGCCATTGCTATGGGCGCAGTTGATTTTTCTTCTCTGCAGAACACAGCGATCATTGCTTTCCCGTCACTCATGCCATTCAAACCGGAGTTTAATATCAACGCCATTATTTCAACGACCCCGATCTTTTTGGTGTCCGCTACCGAGACGATCGGCGATACCTCCGCACTTGCCGCTTCCGGTCTGAACCGCGAAGCCACTTTAAAAGAGACCTCCGGCTCCATCGCCTGCGACGGGTTCATCAGTGCACTCTCCGGTCTTTTCGGCTGTATGCCAATCACATCTTTCAGCCAGAACGTTGGTCTGGTCGCTATGACAAAAGTTGTCAACCGCTTTGCCATTGCTACCGGTGCTGCGATCACGATCCTTGCCGGTATCTTCCCGATCTTTGGTTCTGTGCTTGCCACACTGCCAGATGCCGTACTTGGCGGTTGTACCCTGATGATGTTTGGTAACATTGTCATCAGCGGTCTGCAAATGATGGGCAAAGCCGGTTTTACACAGCGAAATATCACGATCGCCGCACTCTCACTCAGTGTCGGCATCGGCTTTACACAGGTACCGGAAATCTTTGCTATTTTCCCGCAGATCATCCAGACCGTGTTTGCAGAAAACTGCGTTGCCGTCGTATTTATCGTTTCCATCATTTTAAATCTTGTTTTGCCAAAGAATATGGAAGCCCATACCGAGGCGTAAAAATTATGTATAAAAAGAATGTGCTTTGGCACATTCTTTTTTATTGCGGTGCGAAAAATGCCAGCGCGATCGCTCCCGGTCCTACATGGGTACCGACGCCGCCCCGACGGAAACGATCGGCAATTCCTCTTTTGTGTGTGCCTTTTCCCAAAGCATACGACTATCCTCGATATACTTGCGATCAACTTATCCGAAAGCCCGGTATATCCTAAATAAAAAGGACGTGAAAAATCAATTCCTCCCCGCCTGCTTGGTCCGCTGCATCAGCAGGTTCTTTCCATTCTTTCGATCCGTGCGCTTTTTCCAAGTACAAGGATTTCTCCTGCACCTACTCCCACAACCGGCTTGATCGATAATGCATTACCAAGTGCAGCAGATGCTGCCGAGATCCGTCCACCCTTTTTCAGGTATTCCAGTGTATCCAATAATGCGATCAGTTGGATCTGTTTTTTTCCTCCTCCAAAATCCCTACGATCTCATCTATCCCATAATCAGCCTCGACCAGTTCTACCGCACGCATGACAAGGCATTTTTGTCCCACCGTGACGTTTTCACTGTCTACGACATAGACCTGACCTTCAAATTCCTCTGCCGCGATACAGGCGCTCTGGTAAGTACCGGATAACCTGGAGGAAAGCGTGATAACAAGGATCTGCTTGTCGCTCATCTGCCCCTCTCCTGCCGATGCATCAGCATCCAGTTCCTGCCGATAAGCCTCCATAAATTCATAAGGACTGATCTGGCTGGTCTTTGGCAAAAACATCAGTCTCGATCAGTTTTTCATAAAAGGTCTCGTGTAAAAGATCAACGCCATCACGGTAATGTTCTTCTCCGAAAGAAACATGTAATGGAAGGACCCGCACCTTGTCACATTCTTCCTGTAAAATATCCGATCCGAATCTGTAATTATCTTAATCATGGTATTTATACCTCACTTTTGATATTTTGTGTATTACTCGTGCTAGTATAACCAAAGGAAATGAGGCTGTCAAGTCGATGGCATAAATATGGCGGTAAGGAAAGCGAGGAAGGGGGGGATAGGGGCAGACCGGCTAATGCCTCCCCTTCCTCGCTTTCCCTTCTACACTCAAAAAAGTCCCGAGTGAGATACCTCACTCGGGACTGCCCCTCAAAAAAGATTTATTAATTTTCCTGCTCTCTGCGCTTTGCAAGTTCTGCGTAGACATCAACCAGTTTTTCTTTTGAAAGTTTATAGCCAAATGTCAGTAATAAGAACATAACCAAAAGCACGATCGCCGGAACCAGTGTTGCCATATCATATAATTTTGCAACAACTTCTGCTGACTGCTTGCTTGCATCTACATTGTAGCCGATCACTGCAAGTAAAGATCGGTACACCAACACCTGCTAAGGTCTGACCTAACTTTCTGGTGAAAGAATACAATGCATAAGATGTACCTTCTTCACGTCTGCCGGAAAGAAGTTCATGGTAATCGATAACATCCATAACCAATGCCCATACTTCCAGTGTCAGGAATGTCTGTCCTGCGCCTGAGAAGAATAAGAGGATCATAAAGACATATGGGTTGTTTACCATCGGTGTAAACTTGAGGAAATACATAATAAAGTTTACAACAGCGGCAAAAAGCAAGACCAAATGCACAGATCTCCTTTTACCAAACTTGCGGACTAACTTACCAACGATCGGTAAGAACAATGCCATCGGTACATAAGTACAAACGGTCACAAAACTGTAAAGTCCCGGCTTCTCATAGAAGTTCAGGAAGAGGTAGTTGTAAGTCGTCTGTGTGTACATCTGGAATGCGATCAAAAGCATGGATACCAGACATAGAAAAATGAACGGCGTTCTTAAAAGATCCCCAACGGTACGGAATACATGCATACCTTCCTGCTTCTGCTTTGGCGGAACTGTGATACGTTCCTTTACATTTCTAAAATGTAGGCTGTAAATACCAATAGATACCACTGCGATACAAAGTACGGCAAATCCTAACTTGGTCGGATCTAAGACCTTTGTTTCGGTACCATCTGCACCGATCACAGTAGAATATACCAAAAGCGGCAGTAAGATCATGGATGGATATTACCAAATCCTGCACCTACGGAACGCCATACAGAAAGAGACGAACGCTCCATCGGATCATCGGTCATAACGGATGCCAAAGATCCGTAAGGGATGTTGACACCTGTGTACATCATACCATATAAGATGTAAGTCACATATGCGTAGATCAGATACTGGTTGGTCGTCAGTCCGGGAATCTTGACAAACATCAGTACCGCTGCTACTGCCAGTGGGATGGATGCCCACATAACATAAGGACGGAAGCGCCCCCACTTTGTCGGCTTTCTGGAATCGATAAAGCCCCCCCCAGAGTGGATCATTGATTGCATCCCAAATTCTTGCCACAAACATCAGAATGGTAATCTGTGCCAACGGAATATGTAGGCAATCCGTATAAAACATTGTTAAAAAAGATGAAATCAGAGAAAAAGTCAAAACCCCGCCAAAGTCACCGCAGGCATATGCCATTTTCTCCTTGGTCGTCAGACCATGTGTTTTTTGTTCCCCCATTATAACTCTCCTTTTTGTAATAATATAATGTCGCGAGTTGTATTATTTAACTCATTTAATTTATTATATTTTACTACGTTTCTTTCCATATGGCAAGTTACTTTGTGCAATTTTTTAACATTTTTTAATTCTTTTAAAAAAATCCTGTCCACACTGGGCTTTTCGTGCTAGAATACAGACAGATCCAAATTTAGGAGTATAAATAAGGAGACGATTATGGAGAACTTTATCACAACCCAGACCAAATGCGGTCGATCCGTGGCATCCACTGCGACGGCTACGATAAATACCTTGGTATCCGCTACGCAAGCGCCGAGCGTTTTGCCTATGCCGAGCCGGTAGAACACTGGGACGACGTATACGATGCCACCCATTACGGCAATGTATGTCCGCAGAACCGCACTTTTTACGAACATTTAGAAATCCGGAACGGCTTTTCTATCACAATGAATTCCGTCAGGGGCAGACCTTCCACTATGACGAGGATTGCCTGAACCTCAACATCTTTTCCCCTGCCGGCGACGGACCTTTCCCGGTACTGGTCTTTATCCACGGAGGCGGCTTTGATTCCGGTGCCAATTATGACAGTGCGATCGACGGTACTGCCTATGCCAGACGCGGCATTGTTTTTGTATCGATCCACTACCGTGTCAGCATCTTCGGTTATCTGACGCATCCGGACATCCGGGAAAAATACGGACGTGACGGCAACTTTGGACTCGACGATCAGTTCACCGCCCTGCAATGGATCAAGGCAAACATCGCTGATTACAAGGGCAATGCCAACAACATCACTGTCATGGGACAGAGTGCCGGTGCTATTTCCATCCAGTACTTAAGCCTCAGTCCAAAATGCCAGGGACTTTACCAGCGTGCCATCATGTTATCCGGTGGCGGCATGTTTCCGAAATTTGCCCTGCCACGCCCATCGGAAAACACCCATGAATACTGGGAAGATCTGATGGCGACCGCCGGTGTTTCAACCTTAGATGAACTAAAGGTCTTAGATACCAAGACCATCTTTACCGCGATCGAGGAACTGAAATCCCGTCGCAAGGACAACACCTACAACACCATGCCGGTCGTGGACGGCTATCTGATCAGCGCACCTGTGGATACTCTGATCGATCACCCTCTGCCGATCGACTACATGCTGGGCTACACCAATAATGATATGTATGCCATCATCATGGGACATATCTCCCACAAATATGCCAAGACAAATCACGCCTATCTTTACTACTTTGACATTGATGCTCCCGGCAATGACCATAATGGTGCTTTCCATTCCAGCGACCTTCGTTATGTCTTTGGAACCCTGAACGCATCCCACCGACCTTACGACGCCGAGGATACCAAGGTCTCTGAGGCAACGATCTCCTATATCGTTGCTTTTGCCAAAACAGGCAATCCAAATACAGACCATCTTCCAACCTGGAATCCTGCCGGTCGTCATGCGCTGCATATCAAAAAACCGGCAAGTGCTATTGCCATGGGTCCGACCAACTGGTTCAAATTATTGCATAATACATTAACGAAAGGCGATCCCAAATAAGGGATCGCCTTCTTTTGTCAGAAACTACTCTGTTATCCAACGTCCTACTTTATAATTATTCTTGCCGTCTTTTTTGACCTGATACAGGAGTTTGTCCGCCGTTGCCAGATAATCCCACAAACGGTTCTTTGTCTCCGGCACGCAGTGACAACATCCTTGCGATAAGGTGATATAATCTACGCCCACAGGGCTTGTGCCCGGCAGTGCGATACGCTCCATGTTGCTTTTGAGATGTGCCATCATCTGACAGATCTCCTCGTCTGTCTTGCCGGTATAGACAAGGACAAATTCATCCCCGCCGTAACGTGCGGCAAATACATCCTCATTTTCCTGCACCAGACTGTTGAGAGCATCTGCCACATGCACCAGATAATGATCGCCATCGATATGTCCGTAAGTATCATTGACCGATTTGAAGAAATCAATATCCAAGATCTCAACGCCAAAAGTCGTACCATTACGAATCGCCTTTGCCAACGCATCTTCTGCATAACTGTGCCAATAAGCACGGTTGGGCAATCCAGTCAGGGCATCATGGTTGGACTTGATCATGAGTTTTTCATTCTGCTCTGTGATCTCCTTTTTGCATATGCATGATGCGCTTGTGCTCATTGTGCGCACTCTCCGCCTGCACGACGGCTTCCAGATTGTAGATGCCACGCTCCCAGTAACTTTCCAGAAAACGCTTGGTATATTCCAGATAGCCGACCTGGTCCTTTAGGATAGCGGCACAACGGATACGTTTTTCCATAAACATACTATAGATAAAGAAAGACGCATTGTCCTGCTCGCACTTTTGATGAAATAATTGAGGATCCTTGTCACTTCATCGTACTGTTCCAGATCTATATATACCTGAATATAGGCGCGGATATCATCCAGATAATCCGTGAATTATCACTCTGGTGGAAATCCTTTTGCGCCATGCCAAGATGAAACTCTGCCTTGCTCCGCTCATCACGCGCCAGATAGAGAGTCGCCAAAAAGGTGTGTACGCCAAACTGGACATAAGGAATATCCGGGTTCTTGTAAATATTGTCTATGATGCGCTCACCGCATTCAGTCGCCTCATCGATCTTGCCGATGTTCAAAAGGCAGTAGCCCTTATTACAAAGCATGCAGTTCATATTATTAAAGGTCGTTTCCTTGGTCTCCGCTTCCCCGCTCTTTATGATGTACTCCTCAGCCTCTGCATAATAGAACATGGCTCTCTCGTAGACATTGTTGTAGCGGAAAAGATCGCCAGATTGGATGCTGCCATCCCATGGATCTGCGCGAAACGATATTCCTTGCTGTAATCAATGCTGGATAAATAATAATCGACCGCCTTGGTAAAATTTCCCATGACAAAATTGCATACACCAAGTACATTGTATGTCCGTGCCACCAACTCATACTCTTGCGTTGCCAACTGGTATTTGATACCCTCATGCCCACAACTGATCGCGTTGACACAGTCATTGTCCGAGGCATAATACTCCATCATGTAAAAAATACGCAAGCGCGAAGAGATAATCAGACTGTTCTCTCGCCGCATACTCAAACAACTTTTCGCAATATCTGCGAAACTGCCGATACAAAGGGGTAAAGATCATTGAAATCTCTCTTTTACCTCTGCAACGCATGCCTCGATTTCCGGTTCAAACCTTTCCATGATACCGTTTGTTTCCTTCCTCATCTTATGTAAAAAAATAGTACGAAAACAGCAGGAACACCCAAAGACCGCCTATGATCTCACATATTCCTGCTGCTCCTAATCCATTTCCCCCGAATTAGTCATCTATAACTATGATAACACTATTTTCACATTTTTCAAGGATTTCTCTACTCTATTGGATCGTAATCATTTTGCCGATAAATATGCGGTTGCAGAGAAGATCCAGGCAGAACTTTTTGCAAATTTTAACGAATTTATGGAAGAAAAAAGTGCCTGCGACCTTCCTGATATACTATAGTTCGTCCTCCTCCACGACCAGATTGCCGTTCAAAAAAGCCCCGGGGTAAGCAAAGATCTTGTTGATGCCATCAAAAGACACACGGATCTTTCCTGATTTTTCCAAAAGGGCTCCAACCTCGCCCCTGCCGTATTTGCTATGGAGCACGATGTCGCCCGGATGCACGGTAGGGATGATGCCCTGCTTGGAATAGGATTTCTCTGCTGGACGCAAACGCGCCAGTGCCTTTTGTCCATCTGCCTGTAGACTTGTTTTCTTTGGATTGGGTCTTTTGCCTATATGTTCTGCCTCCGCCTCACTTCCACGCAGCATCCGGCAGAAACTGCTCTAAAAAGTCGATTTCGTCTTTGCATGAAAGAGGATCAGATTTTCTTTTGCCCGCGTGACCCCCACATAAAGAGCCTTCTTTCTTCCTCATACGCCGCAATCTCCTCTTTGTCAGCACTGCGGTAAGATGTCAGGACTGTCTCCGGGAAGATCCCATCCGCCACATCCAGAAGATAGACTGTGTCATATTCCAAGCCCTTGCTGGAGTGTATCGTGGATAAGACCAGTTTTGCCTCTTTATCCTCTTTCCTTATTGCGCAGGATCTCTGCCAATGCATCCAGCCGTTCTACCAATGCCAAAGGTGATCTTTCTCCCTGTGCTAGCATCTGTAAAGATCTCCGTCTTGGTATTTTTTAATCTGGAACGCTCGACATAGTCCAGATATCCCATGGGATTTAGGATACGGAACAGTGCCTTATCTGCGCTCCCGCATCATATTTGCCATATGGGTGCGCATAGCTTTGACTTTTCCTGCCGTCCAATCGCCCTCGCCATAATAAGAAAGTGCCGCATCAAAGACACTGATCTCTCTCTTTTGCCTGGGCGCAGATGGCGTCCGCATCCGCCTTTTTGATAAAGAACTGTAATTTATAGTAAATCTGCAAAAAGAGTTCCGTATTGGTCGTATCTGTGGCAAAGAGGATGATATTTCTGATATCATTTACAATGCGGTGAGAGAGAAAAAGAGATCTCAGCATTCTTGATGCGGTAGGGATCTCCTGCTTTTCCAAAAAGATCGATCAGAGGCAGTGCGCTCTCATTATCGCGATAAAGTACCGCCGTCGTTTTTTGATCCTCCGCATCCTTTTCCATCAGGTTCCGTGCCACTTTGAGCAGATATCCATACTGCCCTTTTCTGCGGGCTATGTCGATCGTACGGATCGTGCCTGCCTCCTGGTGGCAAGGACGCATATGTTTTCGTGACGCAGTGAATTCTGCCGGATAAAGGCATCCGCCGCCGCGACAATACCGGCATCCGACCGGTAATTGGTCTCCATCAAAAGGACACGCGCCCCCGGATAGCGATCTTCAAAGGAAAGCAGTGCCTCCGGATAGGCTGCACGAAATCCATAGATACTCTGATCTTCATCCCCTACCATAAAGAGATGATGCTCCCTGCCTGCCAGAAGTTCTATGATGGCATGCTGGATCTTGAGGTATCCTGGGCTTCATCCACCATGATATAAGAATAACGATCCCAGAAGGCATCCAAGAGTGCCGGGGCACTGCGAAACATGGTGTAGGCATAGACCAACTGGTCGTCAAAATCCATGAGACTGCGTGCGCGCATTTCCCGCCGGTATGCCTCATATGATCTTGTCAAGCATCATAGTCGCACTCTGCATTCAGACGGGCAATTTCTTCCTTAGACAGCATGCGGTTCTTGATATAGGTGATGCGGGTTGCCAGATCTGACAAGTCATTTTCACTTGGAAAATCGTGTTCGATCCGCTGATGATCCCTGCAAGGATCCGCGCCTTTTCTCCCTCATCACTCAGCAGTTCAAATGCCTGCTTTCCTACCATACGGCTATACATGGCAATCGCCTTTGCACAAATGCCATTGATGGTACGAAATTCCACGCGCATGGATAAATCCTCACCAAACATCTTTTACAGCGTCTTTGCATGTCGCTCTTGGCGGCAACGTTGTAGGTAACGACCAATATTTCTTCCGGTGCGATCCCCTTGCAGTAGACCATATAACCGATGCGGGTCACAAGGACTGTCGTCTTGCCCGATCCCGGAACCGCCAGGAGCAGGGTCGGTTCTTCTTCTATGGCTTGCACCGCCGCCAGTTGCTGGTCATTTAACATAATATGAAATTCTTTGATAAATTCGTCTAGTGTAATTATTTTTGAATTATAGCATACTTCTCACTAAATGAAAAAGCATGCATTTGCACATAAAAAATACCGCCCGGGAGTTTCATTCTGCCCGGGCGATATCTAATGCACTGTGTCTGATTATGCCTCTACAAAGTCAGCCAAAATCTTTGCGTCCTCCTCAGAGCATTCAATGCTGCTTCTCAAGAGAATCTCAGGCTTTGCAACCATTGCCACACATACATACTGAGATAATGTAGATTTTAAGTTCAACTTATCCCCTCACCTGTATGAAGAATGACTTCACCGGCACACTCCCTTTGTCTTTTTGATCAACTGCACAATATCAGCGCCATCTTTTAAATCATGCATCTTTTTCCTCCTCTGCACTTCGTTTTTCTATATCATAACGCAGGCAAATAAAATACGAGTACACATTTTCTACATTTCGTATAAAAATTCATCTTTTTCTGATAAATCTTCGTTTTCTGTCTTTGAAATCACGAAAGAAAGTGTCAATGATTTTTTCTCACGATCAGGCATGCCGGATAATAAGCCATGCGCTCCTCACCCAACTCCAGATCAGCCTGCAGCAATTCCTTGATCTTGCTCATACGGTAAACGATGGTATTTTTGTGAATGAACATCTCATCCGCGACCGCTTTCACACTACCATTATTTTTCAGATAACAAAAGAGTGTCTCCACAAGATCTGCATGATGTCCTGCATCATAGTCCAAAAGAGGCTGTAATGTCTGACTCCCCATCTGCTGCATGAGTAGTTCATCCGTTACCGAATACAGGATCCGCTCGACGCCCAGTTTGTCAAATTGTAAAAAGGTCTGTTTTCTTTGCATGGCTGATCTTGGGGCATATTCCGCTCTGTCGAAGGAAATATGCACATTTGCCACATCCAAAACGGCAGATCCTTCCCCACAATAAATCGTTTTATCCGGCATACGGTGTCTCGTCCGCATGAGAAAGCCCTGTATGATGTCTTCTTTCTGCGTTTCGCTAACTTCGTTCATGATGACGGCAAAATAGCCGTTGTAGTAAAAAGAAATGCGCATTATGTGATACATTTTCCATATAAATCTGCAAACGGTAGCCAATTCTCTTGCGATCCAGCGTATCCATGCTGTCCAAGCCCTCCGTTGTAATGAGCACGACTTGAAATTTCCCGTCTACATCAAAGGATGCCGATAATCTTTCACGATATTCTTCGATGCGCTGTGGACTCTCGATGGATTTGATAAAGGCAGACGAAATCTGTTCATCTGTCTCCGTCTGCAAAAGATCCGCACCGTCAGATCCTTGATCATCTCGGACATCTCGATCACCCAGGGAACCTGTAGCAAAAGGCGATCATGGGCATTGCAGTAGGCGCGCACACTTGCCGGTATCTCCTTTACATAATATCCGGTATTTACCACAAGTCCTGCTGCATGATGCCTGTCCAAGATCTCCACGAGGGAAAGCAGATCTTGCTCCGTGCGAAAGCCCGCCCCCATGGTAACCGCCAATTCCTTGCCTTTAAAATTCTCCATAATGGTCGTATCTTCTACCATCAAGAGCCAGGAGATCGAATTTGCCCAGCCATTTTGCCCTGCCACCAATTCCATTTTATACTTGTCTCTGGCAATGATCAGCATATCTTCCACTGTAAATCCCATTTGTGTTCTCCCAAAGATCGTCTCTTTTGTCCTGCGTTTTCCTACTTCTTGCTATAGTATAGCACCTTTTGTGCCATCGTCACAAAATTCTTGCTTTTTTCAAGATTTCAACCCATGGTCTTCTCTATTTCTTGTGCTACAATATAGATATAAACAGAAAAGAGGTTCAACAAAAAAGTTGAAGGAAGATCGATGGAGGTGTTTGGTATGCTTACTGTAGGTTACATTGATAGTTTGTCAGAACTTGGATTTCGTACTCCTACTCCTGAGTGGGTAAAAACTGAGCGCTATGATTATTGCGATCAGTTGATAGCAAAAAGGAGAATTTTGTGCAGATGCTATCGGCGTTCTTTTCTAAATTATTTCGCTAATTTCACATCTTTTTAATATTTTTCCTTTAATAAAAACGCCTGACGGATAAACCGTCAGGCGTTTTGCATTGTCTTCTTATAACATATGTGCACGTAATTCTTCTGCAGAAAGTGGGCTCAGATATGCCGGAGCAATATCAAATACGGTCTTACATCCGCTTGCCCCTTCTTCTGACAAACGATAGATGGCTCTGGAAAATGCCAGGATAACAGAAGATGTAAATTCCGGATTGGAATCCAATTTCAAACTATATTCGATTACATGCTTGTGCTCTTTTTCAAGCCCTGTCACACCTGTGCGGAAGACAAATCCACCGTGTGGGATGCCTGCATGATCTCTTGCAAATTCCTCCTCCGTGATAAAATGTACCGTGGTATCATAATCCGCAAAATAGTTTGGCATCGTCTTGATCTCTTCTTCGATTTTTGCAAGATCGCCCCTTCTTCCGGTACGACAAAACATTCTCTGGTATGTTTCTCGCGCGTGGAGAGTTCCGGATTCTTGCCTGCACGAACCGCCTCTAAAGCGCTCTCTACCGGGATCGTGTACTGTTTGCCGTTTTTACACCTGCAACACGACGGATCGCATCAGAGTGTCCCTGGCTAACGCCCTTGCCCCAGAAAGTATAGTCCTGACCTTCCGGTAAGACGCTGGCACCATATAAGCGCATCAAAGAGAACATGCCTGGATCCCAGCCACAAGAGATCAATGCCACATGTCCATTTTCTTTTGCTGCTTTATCTACATTTGCAAAATGTTCTGGAATTCTTGCATGTGTATCAAAGCTGTCTACTACGTTAAATAATTTTGCATATTCTGGTGTCTGTTTTGGCAGGTCTGTTGCGGAACCACCACAGAGCACCAGTACATCGATCTGGTCTTTTAAATCTTCGATCTCGTCTACAGAATATACTTTTACTCCCTCCGTTGCGGGTGTGATGGACTTTGGATCTCGTCTTGTAATGATACAGGTCAACTCCATGTCATCATTCTGACGGATCGCACTTTCTACACCACGTCCCAGATTACCATAACCTAAAATTCCTACTTTCATGTTGTTACCTCCGTATTCTATTTCTATCTATGCTATCTTTGTCTTAGGCAAGTTCTGCGATCACATCAGGATCACTTCAATGCCGACCTGTGCTGCCTTTTCTGCAAAAGTAGCATAGTCCATTTCTGCGCCTTTTCCATCTGAAATACTGCGCAAAATAGCAAATGGCACTTGATTGACATAACATACTTGTCCGATACTTCCGCCTTCCATCTCTCCTGCAATGGCACCAAACTGCTCGTGCAGATGGTTCTTGGTGCTTTCCTTTGATAAGAAAAGATCACCGGTTGCTATTGTGCCGACTTTATGATTGATGCCCTTGGCTGCCACACATTTTTCAATAACAGAATAAATCTTTTCGTCTGCCGACAGATATACTTCATTTAAACCGGATAAAAGTCCAACCGGATCTCCAAGTGCTGATGTGTTCATGTCATGCTGCACAACCCGGCTTGCAATGGCAACATCCATAACACCCAGTTCATCACACAAAGTTCCTGCTACACCAATGTTGATCACACAGTCCACATGATAAGTCAGGATCATTGCCTCTGCACAGATGGCTGCAAATACTTTTCCAACGCCGCAGACCGCCGCGATCACTTCTTTTTCCACCGATCGTACCCTTTAGTAAAAAGTAACACCACTGACAACTTCCTCTGACACATCTTCCATATGTGCTTTTAAATTGTCAACTTCGATCTTCATTGCTCCGATAATACCAATTTTCATATTGCCTTTACTCCATTTCTCTTGTTTTCCTATTGTGGATAGGTAAATTCCATATTTGTCTGCTTTTTCAGAACTTCCAGATAAGTCCTGCACTCCTCCTTGGCTGCTGCAAGTTCAAGATTGCGGTAATTTCCACATTCTACAGCCGATGCGCCAAAGACCGGTCCTTCATGGTCAAGGATCTCCTGCAAGACCTTTTTGGTGATCTCAAAGACCTGCTTATCATCCGCATTACGGATCAGCAGATAAAAGCCGGTCTGACATCCCATAGGTCCAAAATAGACCACATCATCCGCGATCTCGGAATTACGAATATATGTGGCAAACATATGTTCCACAGAATGCATGGTCGATCTGACATATAATTGCCCATATTTGGTCGTCTGGTCCGCATATCGTATGTGGTAATGTCGCCATCGACGCGGGAAATATAAAATCCCGGCATCAAAATATCATGATTTATGGTAAAACTCTTGATTCTTTCCATTTTTCCATCCTTTCTACTACATTTTATCCGTGAATGATTATAACACGATTTGTATAGATATCCTACTTTTTTTGTATATTTTTTCACAAAGACAGTTAGCAATAAAAAAGCAGGGATAGATCTTTAAAGATCCATCCCTGCTTTTCCTATTCTTATCATAAACCAAAATACGCGTCTATCCCGTCTGCGATTCCCTGCACCATGCGTGCCTGATAGGCTGGATCTTCCATGTTGACATCATCTATCGGATTTGTCATGTATCCCATCTCCAAAATCGTAACCGGAACTGTACTCCAGTTGATGCCCGTCATGGTATCACTGGTGCTGACACCTTGATTGCGCATGCCGGTTGCTCCACAATAAGAATCCAAGATGCACTTGCTCAAATTCCAACTGCTGTCTGCCAGATATGCGATATAAGGGTTGGCAGAGGACGGTGCCAGTGCCATCGCCCCACTCACAGATGCATTATCCACCCCATTGGCATGGATGCGAACTGCAATCTCACCACCTACATTTGTTGCGTACTGCGCACGCTCCATATTGCTGATATTGACATCATGGGATGTGCGTGTCATATAGACCGTATAGCCCCGGTTTTCCAGTTCCGCCTGCAACTGCTGGGAGATAACAAGGGTCAACTGATACTCATAGACACCTGTGGTCGTACCATGTGTACCGCCTGCCACACGCGCCTTCATCGTGGATGAGCCCGGTCCATTTGGCTCCGTTGTGCTATCTCCCCTGACCTTGATGTCCCGGATCAATCACAACCACATGGGAATTGGCGGCAGGTTCTTTCGGTTGTCACATCGGATACCGCAGAGTCCTGTTTTTTTATCCTGGTCGGTATCCATTGGCTCTGATGCTTCCTTATCATCTTCTGCCACGGAATTATCTGTCTGTTCGTAGATATCTTCTTCCGGCAAGGTCTCCCTTATGCTTTTTATAGGCAAAACCAGCAAGCAGTATCGCACATACAACAGCAAGCAGTGCTGCCAATAAGATCCATCGTTTTTCTTTATCATCATTTTCACATATTCTAGTTCTTAAAACTATGTACCGGTGCCGGAATGCGTCCTTTGCGGTTTACAAAGGCATCACATCCATACGAATTGACCGGCATAATCGGTGCATATCCCAAAAGTCCACCAAACTCTACGGTCTCGCCTACGCCCTTGCCAATAACCGGGATCAGACGAACAGCGGTCGTCTTCTGGTCGATCATACCGACGCCATCTCATCTGCGATGATACCAGAGATCGTCGTTGCCTTGGTATCGCCCGGAATGGCGATCATATCAAGTCCTACGGAGCAGACACAGGTCATTGCTTCCAACTTCTCTAATGTAAGCGCACCTGCGGTAACTGCATCGATCATACCCTGATCTTCGCTGACCGGAATAAAGGCACCACTCAAACCACCAACGTATGAAGATGCCATGATACCGCCCTTCTTGACCTGATCATTTAAAAGAGCAAGCGCTGCTGTTGTTCCCGGTGCTCCTGCATACCCAGACCGATCTCCTCTAAAATCCCTGCTACACTGTCACCGATCGCCGGTGTCGGAGCCAGGGACAGGTCGATAATACCAAACGGAATACCCAGACGCTTGGATGCCTCCTGTGCGACCAACTGTCCTACACGCGTCACCTTAAAAAGGCTGTCTTTTGATGGTCTCACAAAGGACTTCAAAACTCTCGCCACGCACAGGCTTCCAAGGCTGTCTTTACAACGCCCGGTCCACTGACACCGACATTGATGATGGCATCCGCCTCGGACACGCCGTGGAAAGCACCGGCCATGAACGGATTATCATCCGGAGCATTGCACAAGACCACCAGTTTAGCACAACCAAGAGAATCCTGTTCCTTGGTATATTCTGCGGTTTCTTTTACCATCTGTCCCATCAGACGGACAGCATCCATATTGATACCGGTCTTAGTAGATCCCACATTCACGGAACTACACACGAAATCTGTGCATGCCAATGCCTGTGGAATAGAACGGATCATATTTTCCTCTGCAGGCGTCATCCCCTTGGATACCAGTGCGGAATAGCCACCGATAAAGTTCACGCCCACGGTCTTTGCCGCGCGATCCAAGGTCTTTGCGATCGTCACATAATCTTCCGGGCTCTTACATGCTGCGGAACCAACCAGTGCGATCGGGGTAACGGAAATACGCTTGTTTACGATCGGAATGCAATAATCGTTCTCGATCTCCTTACCGACTTTGACCAGATCCTTTGCTACGGTCGCATCTTATTGTAGATGTTGGTATTTAACCGATCCAGATCCGAATCCATACAATCTAAAAGGCTGATACCAATGGTAATCGTACGCACATCCAGATTTTCCTGTTCTACCATTTTGTTTGTCTCTGTTGACTTCACCAAAATTAATCATGATACTCTCCTTTAGATTCTATGCATTTTATCAAAAATCTCTTCGCGTTGGCATTTTACATCAACGCCAATCTTTTCTCCCAATTCACGCAGATATCTGCCTGGCACTCTGCAAAAGGTTTTTGACATGCAGCAAAATCCACGATCATCATCATATTAAAATACTCTTGTACAATGGTCTGGGATATATCCAGTACGTTGATGCCATTCTCTGCCAAGTATGTGCAGATTCCTGCAATAATGCCTACGGTATCTTTGCCTACTACTGTGATAATTGTTTTCTGTGTGTTTTTCTCCATGTCAATTCTCCTTTTATTTTTTGATCTATGATTATAGTTGTATAAACTATAACACCAATTTCAGTTTCTGCCAAATAAAATCTGTCTTTATCTAAAGCCGGATCTGTAGGGTTACAATTGATGTGACACCTACCCCTATACAAAAACGGTTGAGTCCTATAGAATTTTAATCGCCAAACCAAAACTCTATATAAAGGATTATCAACCGTCATGAATACAATAACATACTCACAACGATATTTTCCACATGAACTTAATACAAAATTTTATGCAGTCAAACTTTATCGTACCGGTGTAGGTGTATCGTTTGTCTGCCGTCGATATCATATTTCCAAATCATCTTTGATGCGATGGAATAAGAAATTCGATGGTACAAAAGAATCCTTAATCGACAAGTCGCATCGTCCTCTCTCCAAGCATCCCAATGCTCATACAGACGAAGAACTAAAATGGATTCAGGACTATCACAGACGCAACCCTAAAATTTCCGTCTGTGAGCCTTTATGGTAAGTTCTCCGTTCTAATAAAGGGTATTCCAGACATCCAGGCTCATTGTACCGCGTTTATCGTCGTCTTGGTTATTCTAGTTCTGCAGCCTTCTACTAAGAACAAGCGCAAACCTCAGCCTTATGACACTCCATCTACGCTTGGAATCAAGTGGCAAATGGATGTAAAGTACGTCCCTGCCGCCTGCTACTCAGGATCTATTCCGCAAAAGTTCTATCAATACACCGTTATTGATGAAGTTTCTCGAGAACGATTTATTTATCCTTACATGGAACAAAGCAATTTATTCCACTGTTGACTTTTTTTAAAGCGTGCGATCGATTACTTTGGCTATCAGCCACAGATTTTGCAAACAGATAACGGAGGCGAATTCACCCACTTGAAGAAAACAGACCGAATCCATCCTCTTGATGTTATCTGTGGAAAAATCGGAATAAAGCATAAGCAAATTCGCCCTAGAACACCCCGACATAACGGTAAAGTTGAACGTAGCCATCGTAATGATCAAGAACGATTCTACAATCATATGTCGTTTTTCAGTTATGATGATCTAATGATTCAAATGAGACGATACCTAAATCGCTCTAATAAAATACCAATGCAGGTTCTAGGCTGGAAATCACCTTTAGAAAAACGTCTCGAACTCGAGACACAATAATTCTTATTCCGTTTGTTCAATAAAATCTTGCAGATAAAAAGTAATCAAACAGAACAAGAATGAGGTATAGTATCTTATGCTTACCGATTAGATTCTATAGTACCATGCCAATCTTTTTATTTTTCAAAAGTTGGTGTCACATCATTGACTAATGTACAAATCTGTCTTTATCTAAAGCTTCGGATCAGACTGGATGGTCTGTCCCTCTTTGCCACCTCGATAGGGAAATCATTGCCCCGGTACGGATTATCCCCCTAAGGAGATTTCTAAGCGGACAGTCTCATATGCCAGTTCATCATAATTATTTTCTTTGGACAGATGTCCCAATAAAATATGCTGCATGCCATCGTGAAGGATCTGTCCCAATAACTGTCCGCTGGTCTCATTGGACAGATGTCCCCGCTCACCCAGGATGCGCTGCTTTAAAGGATAGGGATAAGCCCCCACCTGCAACATATGGATATCATGATTTGCCTCAAGCAGCAGGGCATCCAAGCCCTCCATATGTGAGACAATATCAGCATCATAATAGCCCAGATCTGTCACAACGCCCACACGATGTCTGCCATCTGAGACAAGATAGGCGACGGATCTGCTGCATCGTGTGAGATCGACATGGGATATCTCCAGATTTCCAATGAAAAAGGTCTTGCCCGCCTCGATCACATGAAATAAAGACGGATCGATCTTTCCAACCGATGATGATTGCAGGATGGCATCTGCCGTCCCCTTTGTCGCATAGAGCGGCAGTCCGTATTTGCGCGCGACCACGCCCAAGCCCTGTATATGGTCACTATGTTCATGTGGCGATCAGCACCCCATCCATATCCGATGTGGTGTAATCATATGTATTCATTCCTCCTCAATACGCTTGCCGCCGATCCCGGCATCTATCATCACGTGGCACCGATCGCTTCCCAGACAGATGCAGTTGCCACTGCTGCCACTGGCTACACTAAAAAAATCCATCTTATGACTCTTTCCAATAAACTAAGATATCATCCCCCTCGTGAAGTTCGTCTGAATATCCGCACGGCGCGCCATTGATCGTCGTTACGATCGGTCTGCCGCCACCCGCGTGCACATCAAAATCGATCACATTGAAGATGTCTACAAAAATATAACTGCTCTTGCCACTCAAATATACCGGTTCATGGTTGACTGTTACCTGCAGCCCGGCTTCTTCAGGTGCTTTTTCCTCTGCGGCGGTTTCCTTTGCCGGACTATCTCCGCCGGATGCACCTGCGCCCGCCTGCTTTGCCTCGTCAGGGGCTTCTGCCTGCGTGCCGCCATCTGCCTGTGCCTCAGAACCAAAGCCGTATTTGCTGGCATGTTTTAACCGATCTAAGATATTGCTCGCCTGGCTTCCTGTCCCTTTGCCTGTACCGGCGCTGCACCAAAAGCAAGTACCGTCCAGTCGATCGAGAAATTCTCATAGATCAAAGACTCCAGCGTAGCCGGTCGGTTGTTGACCAGGATCTCACAATCCGGGTCGATCTCCACATCCATAAACTCTGCCAACTGACCTACGGTATAAAAACTACGGGTCTCGATCACATCGCCCTCCTGGATCTCATAAGAGCCCGGCTCTAATGAACCATTGACCTCCATGAACTTCGGACACATCACATGTTTTGCCACAGACTTCAAATGCCATGGTATTGCCGGCATACTCGTCCAATTCCTCGATCGTGCAGACTGCTTCCTCTCCTGCCGTTGACGGCTCTATGGTAATAAAACAGTTAAACTCAAGCGGCGTATTCATACCGACAGTCACATCATTCATCTTGACCACAGCAGACTCGCCCTCGCCGCCACGCACCATACGAGGCGTTCCATTGACCGTAAAATGGATTTCACGGCCACGGCGTGAATAGTTCCTCTGTCGTAAATCCTGCCTGCATAGCGGCATCTACGACTGTCAAATGACCATTGTCATATAACTTCATCATTTCTCCGTTGAAATGGATCATGATAAAGTTGTTTTTCTGCTCATAATAGTTGAGGCAGATACCGATCGGTGTCACAAGCAGCGGATCCTTTTTGATGCCTTCCTGCTCAAAAAATGATATTCTTCATGACTTCCCTCGCCACGGAGGGCAACACGCCCGGTACGATATCCAGTTTCTTGGCAAGGGACTCTGTATAGCCGTGCATCTTGCCACCACCACCAACGATAAATGCCGCACTAACAGACTTATCGCCATTCAGTTCGCGGATCTTGTTTGCTACTTCTGTCGTCATTTTCTCACGCACGACCTCAGTCAGTTTCCATACTTCCTCTGCAGATACAGTATGGGAGATCCCCATGATGTCCTCATAGGTCACTTCGTCTAAAGTACTGGAATCCAACTGATCTGCTCTTGCGGTAGCAAAGTCGACCAGATATGCCTGTACGATCACTTCCGTCAACTCATCACCCGCAAACGGGATCATGCCATAGGCGATGATGCTTCCGTCTCTGGTGATACAGATATCGGAAGTACCGGCGCCCACATCCACCAGTGCGATATTTAACATCCTAAAATTCTCTGGGATTGCCACATTGATAGCAGCAATAGGCTCGAGGGTCAGGTTTGCCACCTGTAGTCCTGCACGCTCTACCGCAGAATACAATCCATCTACAACATCTTCCGGCAGGAAAGTCACAATGACGATCTCGTCGATCTTGTTTGCCTTATGCCCTTCCAGACTGGAGAACAATTCATCATTCAGATAATATTTCATGACAGAATAACCGACACAATAGAATTTGTATCTGTTATCGCCCTCAGCAAGCAGTTCCTGCTGCGCCCGATCGATCCCCATCGATCCAAGGTATGTAAGTCTTCGCCCGTAACAACCGTTTCTTCCGGATATTCGTAGGTCACCTGTGTTGTCACCGTACGCAGGACACGACCAGCCGCCGCGATACATACCTGTGTCAGGCTTGTCCCGATCGCTTCTTCCAAGACCTCCTTGACCTCACGGATGGTATCTCCCACGCGCCCGATGTCATGGATCTGTCCGTCCAACATGGATCTTGTCTGGTGTTCCCTCACACACTGGGCGATCACATGAAAGCCGTCGTCCGCCTGATAGCCCACCGTTCCGACGACATTTCGCGTTCCGATATCCAGTCCAAAAATGATATCTTCCAATGGATTCTTTTCATTCATAAATCTGCTCTCCTCTATCACTTTCCTATCCTAAGATACGCCGTACCTGTGCCTGCGTCCCTTCCATACTTCCACTGCTGTCGATCACATGGGCACATGCCTGCCGAAAGGCTTTCTCCGGCATCTATTGGCGAAGATCCGATCTATCTTTTCGTCCGTGTAACCTCTGTCACGTTTCAGACGCATCCTCCGCTCGTCCTCTGAAGCATAGATATACCACAATTCATCACAGACTTCCTCGTAATGATCCTCTAAAAGAAGCGCTGCCTCGAAGAAAAAATAGTCCAACCCGCCTTGATTTTCGCCTCTTTGACCTGTGCCAATACACATTCCTTGACCGCAGGATGGACAATGGCATTGACCTGTGCGCGCACCTCTTCTTTTGAAAAAGCAGGCGCGCCATGCTCTCTTTTTTTCTATCCGTCCGGCTCCATCAAAGACCTGATAAGGACTTAGCAGGTCTACCAGCGCACCGTAGCAGATGCTCCCCTGGCTCCATCAATGACTTTGCCAGATCATCTGCTAAAGCAATATGACATTTGTAATTTTCCTTCAAATACGCCAGTACCGTCGACTTTCCGGCACCGACACCTCCGGCAAGATCCCTATAAACTTCATAATCTACTCCATTGTATCATTTTCTACAGGCAAAACAAAGTTATTTTGCATCATACCATGTATAGCCGGTATGCATATCGATTGTCAACGGCACTGCCAGTTTTGCAGCACCTTCCATCTCTTCCTGTAAGGGATCTTTTTACCACCGGCAACTCTTCCTCTTTTGCCTCGATCAAAAAGTTCATCATGCACCTGCAAAGAAGTCTGATGCCGCTTCCTTCTTTTTGTAAACGGTCATGCACATGCACCATGGCGATCTTGATGATATCCGCCGCAGTTCCTGGATCGGAGAGTTCATCGCGATACGTTCACCAAACTGGCGCTGCATAAAATTGCTGGATGAAAGTTCCGAATCGGCCGGATACGCCCATACATGGTCTTGACCTCTCCTGCTTCCTTGCCCTCTGCTACCAGCCCATCCAAAAATTCTTTCATGCGCGGATAAGCCAGAAAATAATCATCGATATACTTGCCAGCCTCTTTTCTTGCTGATACCGAGATCCCGGCTCAGTCCAAAGGCACTGATCCCATAGACGATACCAAAGTTGACCGCCTTGGCATTGCGTCTTTGTAATTCTGTGACATCCTCAAAGGCTGTGTGGAATACCAGTGACGCTGTAGACCTATGGATATCCTGTCCCTGCAAAAGGCATGGATCAGGTTCGATCCCCTGACATATGGGATAAGACACGCAGTTCAATCTGGGAATAATCTGCATCCATTAAAGACAAAACCATCCTTTGGATGAAAGACCTTGCGGATCAACTTGCCTAGTTCCATGCGGATCGGTATATTCTGTAAATTTGGCTCCGTACTGCTGATACGGCCGGTTGCCGTAACGGTCTGCTGGAAGGAAGAATGGATCCGTCCGTCCGGCGCAATACAATTTGAAAGTCCTTCTGCATAAGTCGATTTCAGTTTTGCCAGTTGGCGGTATTCTAAAAATGTTCTGCCCACGATCGGATAGTCCGGTGCCAGATTTTCTAAGACATCTGCCGCCGTAGAATAGCCGGTCTTTGTCTTCTTGCCACCCGGCATCCCCATCTTTTCAAAAAAGGATAAGTCCCAACTGCTTTGGCGAATTGATGTTGAACTCTTCTCCGGCTTCGTCATGCATCTTTTGCTCTAATTCCACCAGACGTCCCATCAGGCGTCCGCCATATTCTTCCAAGGCTTTAGCATCAATCGCAATGCCTTCCAGTTCCATATCTGCCAGTGTAAAAGATCAGCGGCAGTTCGACATCCCGATACAGATCATCCATCTGCTTTTCTTTCAGGCTTTCCCACTGCATACCAGCCACACGGTTGCAGATATATGCCTCATAGCAGGCAAAGGAGCAAAATTCCTTTGGCATTTCTTCCAATGCCTGCGCCAGACTCTCTCTTGCCAAAGGTCTCCCCATAGCCCGGCACACTGATACCCAGATATTCGCTCGCCAGATCTTCTGCTACATAGGTATTCTTGAGCGGCTGCAACAGATACTCTGCCACTGCCACATCATAGACATTCTCATAATGTAAAAACCGCTCCTGCAAATGCGGTGTACAGATCTTTATGGCTTCCTTGACATTCATACATGCCAGACGCTTTCCCTGTGCTATCAGATGCTCTAAGACCTGCGTTATGCAGGAAATATCATCCATCGGTGCCCACAGACTCTTTTCTCCATCTGAAAGTGCTATACCGTAAATCTCGTATTCCTGACAAACATCTTCCGATATTTTCTGACTTGTAAAGAGGGATAACTGCCCATCGCCGTCCTTGGCAAGTGACGCATCCTCCCACTCCTTGGCACTGCGCTGTCTCCATGCCAGATACAGACCAATATAAGATGCCTGCCCCTTCGCCAATTCCTCTGCAAAAGCAGTCAGGCTCTGTGTATCCTCTGCCTGTGAGAAGGCATCTTCCGCTACATTCCTTGGTGCCTGGATCTGAAATCTGCCTAAAAGATTCTTGAACTCCCATTCCTTGCACAGCGCATATGCCTCCGGGGTAAAGATATCCGTAAGTCTTGCCGCTTGCAAATCATAGGTGATGTCCGCGTGCACCTCAATGGTCGCCAATTCCTTTGACATGACCGCCCGATCGTAAAACCCACGATATTCTTGGCGGCACGCGGCGCGTAACCCATCTGCTGCCTCATGTGCTGCCTCGACGAATGATACTGGGAAATGATGGCTGTTGCCGTCTTTTCACCGATCCCCGGTACGCCAGGGATGTTATCCGCAGTATCTCCCATCAAAGCCTTTGACATCGATAAACTCCGTCGGTGTCACCAGATAACGCTCTGCCACATCGGCTGCATAATAATTCTCAATCTCCGTACCCGTCTTTTTGGTCTTTGGAATACTGATCTTGGTATGGTCTGTTGCCAGTTGCAGAAGATCTATCGCCGGAGACGATCGTGACTTCCATGCCCCTCGATCTTCAGCAAGCGCGCCATAGTACCCAGAAGGTCGTCCGCTTCCAGTCCCTCTTTGGAGATCACCGTGATCCCCATTGCGGTAAGCATCTGCTTCATCATAGGAACCTGTTGACGCAGTTCATCTGCCATAGGCTTTCTCGTGCCCTTGTATTCTGCAAACATCTTGTGACGAAAAGTCGGTGCATGCTCATCAAAGGCTACGGTCAAATAGGACGGCTTTTCCGTGTCCACGATCTTGAACATGATATTTAAAAATCCATAGACCGCATTGGTATGCTGTCCTGCTGCATTGGTCGATCCGGCAGTCCAAAAAAGCACGGTTTAAAAATGCTGTGTCCATCTATGAGTAATAACTTATTAGATTGCTCTTGTTTCATACTGTAGCCATTCCTTTTCCTTGTCATCTAAATATGGACTCAG
>VOFG01002027.1_pt1 | contig 47371 bp, 53 predicted proteins | sample 5384171 | NCBI WGS metagenome assembly VOFG01 (sample SAMN12384726, study PRJNA508395) | human gut metagenome | isolation source: healthy gut F | host: Homo sapiens
ACCTCGACGGCAAAATACCACCCCACCTGGGGCGACCGGGTCGATGGCCGCAAGCTCCGCACGCTCGACCCGATGCAGACTGTCGCCAATTACATCATGCCAAAACCGCGTCCCCGCGTCGAACTTTGTGCGCGACACCGTCGAGATCACGCCGATCGAGCGCTGCATCCGCCAGAAGCGGCGCGAGGGCCTGACCGGCTTCGGCATCACGCACGTCTTCCTCGCAGCCTATGTCCGCTGCGTCGCGAAAGTATCCGGCGGTCAAACCGCTTCCCTCTCCGGGCAGCAGGTCTATTCCCGCGATCGACGACATCCAGTTTTGCATGGTCGTCCAAGACCGAGATGTCGACCGTGACGCGTCGGAGTCCATCGCGAAAAATCCACCTCAAGCCCACCGACACGGCCAACGATCAGTTCTGCGAAAGCTGAACAAAGCTGTTCTCAGACATCCCAGGGCCACGCGCCCTCGGCAGCGACTTCGACAAGACCGCGAAGGTCCTCTCCTGATCCCCCGGCGTGCTGTTCCAAGTTCACGGTCTGGCTGCTCAAGCTGATCGACTATTTCGGCCTCCTGCCGATTCCTGCTCGAGGTCAGCCCGTTCCACGGCTCGATCTTCTTCACGTCGATGGGTTCGCTCGGCATCCGCCGATCGTCCACCATCTCTACGACTTTGGCAACCTGCCGGTCTTCATCGCCTTCGGCTGCAAATACCGGAAGAAGATCCAGGACGACGGCACCGTCGTCGCCCACAAATATGTGGATTATACCGTCAACACCGACGAGCGCATCTGCGACGGCTTCTTTTTGCGACCGTCCTCAAATACCTCAAGCGCCTCATGGCCCACCCCGAGCGGCTCGATACCCCGCCCGAAGGGTCGTCCATGACATCGAGTAATCAGCATCCCCTCTCACCCGAGGGGGGATGTTTTCTTCTGCCGCTCCCTGTAGGGGCGGGCAATGCCCGCCCGCTTTTTCGCGCCCCCATTCTTTCTTTCTCTTCTTTGAGAAAGAAAAGAACCGCCGCGGCGTCAGAGGAAACTCGCCGCACGCTATCTTGATGATGGCGGGCAAACAGCTGCTTCCGTATACAAAACGCATCCTCCCCGACTGGGGAGGATGCGTTTTATTACCACTTATTCTCGACCTTCTCGGCGAAGCCGAAGAAGTCATGCACCTGCAGGACTGTCCCGTCGTCGAGCGTGGCCGTGCCCGTGAACCGTCCGAACACCTGATTCTGGTCAGATTTGATGACCCCCACGGACGTACACGCCGCCCGGTTCAGGATCGGCGTGAACGCCATTTCAAACCGCCCGTCGTCGCTCGAAAACCCGCCACGGGGCGAGATAGTCCTCTTCCCGTCCTGCATCTGGATCTCAAAGCGCACCTGGCTCAGCTTGTGGATCTTTCCACCATAAAACAGGACGTTCTCGCTCGCCGCGCTCGTATCACCGAAGCCATAGCCGATGTTCCAGCCGAACGGCGCCGTCCACTTCACCGGACGCACTGCCCCAGTACCACGTATTGTGGTACGTCCAGACGCCGCGCCCCAGTCCAGCACAGCAAACCACGTCTTGGGATCCAGCTCCACGCGCGCCCCGCCCAGCTCGATCAGCCGGCGGCCCGCATACAGTTGATCTTCTGGTTGTAGTAGAAATGCCCGCTCTTTTCAAACGGCGTCGCGATGACCATGCTCTCCGCCGGCTCGTCCGAGGGAGATCATGCCTCGATGGCATCCTTCCCGCGGAATTTGTCCATGTGGAACGTCAGCTTGCGCGTTCCGTCGTCATCGTGGTAAAACGCCAGCGCATAGCCGCCGCGCGCGATCTCGCTGGACCCGGCGGCGCTCGTCTCCGGGAGGGCAGTCTTGCCCATCGGCAGCAGCCGCATCGGGCTTTTCGTGATCTCCCATTTCTCGTCAAAATGAGATACGAGACCGAATCGAGTCCCATATACCCGTTGTCCGCAATCGTCAGCGCGAGACCGATATGCCCGTTGGACACGAAATAATAGTCCCATTCCTTGATCCGCATCCCGCTCGCCCGGATGTCCGGCCGGTGATAGTCCCAGAGCAGGCCGCGCGCCCAGCCCGGCTCGGTCAGATTTCCCTCGCGGTTCAATAGCGGCATCCGCTTCGTGATCTCATGCTGGTTTGTCATGTCCGTCCTCCCCTTTCGTATGCCGTTCCAAAAAATGTCCGCAGCGCCGCCTCGACGCGCGCACGGTCCCGCACATAGCTGCATCCGTGCTGCGCGCCCTCGACGAGCACGCATTCCTTCTCCGCCGTGCAGGCGGCAAAGTTCTCCTTCGTCATCTCACAGGGGACGAAGTCATCCCCGTGCCGTGGATGAACAAAATCGGATACCGGCTCTCCGCGACGCTCAGCCGCGTGTCCGCCTCGCGCAGGCCATAGCCCGCGAGCAGATGCGTCGCCAGATTCACCCAGAACAGCACGAACCGCGCCGGAATCCATCGTCCCACGCCGCGCGCAGCACGTACAGCATCTCCGCATACGCCTCGGTAAAGCCGCAGTCAGCAATGACCCCACGCACATTCGCCGGAAACTCGAAGCAGGTCGCGAGCAAAACCGTCGTCACGCCCCCATCGAGAGCCCGCCGAGGAACAGCGGATGCGCCTGCCGGAGCTTCTGCCCGAGGTATGTCACCCACGAGATCACGTCATAGCGCTCCTTCGCGCCGAAGGTCAGAAACGTCCCCTCCGAGTCCTGATGTGCCCGCTGGTCGACGAGCAGCAGGTTGTATCCCAGCGACCGGTAGAACAGCAGCGACGCCGAAAAGTCCACGTTCCAGCTCGAGCGGTAGCCATGAAACAGCAAAATTGTCCCCACGAGCATCCTCCGTGCGCAGCAGCTGCGCGTGCAGCCGCTTGCCGTCATAGCTCTCGACATAGAGCTGCTCCGGCTCCTGTTCCAGCACGAACCGCTGCGCGGCCATCGCCTCATCGTGGATAGGATACGGCTTCAGATAGTCGTCGATCTCCGCCTCCGTGGCGCAGCGTCCGCGCGAACAGGCCAGTGCCGCCGCGCACCCGCCGAGCAGACAGAACAGCGCCAGCCCCAAAACGCTCCAAAGCGCCGTCGTCATGCCCGCTGCTTCCCCCATTTGCCGAACCAGCGGAACGTCATCGGCCAGATGCAGCCCGCGAACAGCACCAGCACGAAATAGCGGATCGCATCGCCCGCCCCGCCGGGCAGCAGCGCGTTCAGCGGCACCTTCAGCACCGATTTCACCGCCATCGCCAGCCCGAGGCCCAGCACGAGCTTTGCGATCTGCGCGTACCAGACCGCGCCGGTCTCAAATTTCACGTAACGCTTCTCCAGGAAATATACCGGCAGCAGCGCGATCACCGCGCCCAGCAGCTTATAGGCGTTCTCCTGCGCGTGCGCGAAGTTCGACCCGTCAAGCGACGCCGCGTCCACCCGCAGCCCACCCATGTAAAGGTAAATGCCACGGCCAACAGCACCGCCGCACTCAGCAGCCACGGCATCCCCTTCGCCATCGCCTGTTCCGACCGGAACACCGGATAAAACAGCGCCAGCAGCGCCGCCGCCATCAAAAACGCCACGCCGACGTCCAGCGGCGTATGCACGCCGAGATACATCCGTGAAAACGGCACCAGCACGATCAGCGCGATGCACACGCCGCGCACCCACTTCCGCTCTGTCCGCAGTGCCATCGCGCCGAACGTGCCGACGGCATTCTGCGTGTGCCCGGACGGAAACGAATAGCCCGTCGCGGCCGCGCGGGCGGACTCCACGATCGTAAATTGGGATCAAGCACCCACGGCCGCGGGATGCGGCACGCGATCTTCAGCCACTGGTTGCCAACCGTGCCGAACAGGCCGACCAGAAACGCATAATATCCCGTCCGTTTGTTCACGCACCAGAAGAGTGCGAACGCGACCACCATAAACGCGATCTCGTCGCCGCAGTAGGTGATGCCGGAGAAAAACACATTCAGCGCCGGAATCCGGATCGATTCCAGCAGACGCAAAAAAAATTCCATCGGAGCACCCTCCTTTTTTTGATCATATCCAGTATACCATATTTTTCGCGAAATGGAAGCGTCAGTTGGCACGGGCGCACCCCTTGCATTTTTCGCAAAAAACTATACTATAAGTAATCTGAAAACGAGGTAATGTATATGCGTTCAGAAGAAGCCCGTCAAATTTTCAAGCGCCGCCAGCTGCTCGAGGTCATCTGCCAGCTGCGCTTTCCCGATATCCTGAAGATTGAGTCCACCGACCCCGCCGAATTTCAGGATCGCACCCGCGGCAGAATATCCGCAGTATCAGAAAAAGGTGGAGCAGCTGCCCCGCAGATCGTGAACGGCAAGCCCGTCCCGCAGGGCACGGTCAACAACTATCAGTTCATCTCCGAGGACAGCCAGTGGAAGGTCAGCCTGACGAAGGGCTTCGTCGCCCTCTCCACGCATGGCTATCTCCGCTGGGAGGAGTTTGCCAAGCGGCTCGACCGCGTGCTTGCCGCCCTCATCCAGCTCTATCAGCCCGCCTATTTCACGCGCGTCGGTCTGCGCTACATCAACGCCATCGACCGCGCCGCGCTCGGCTTGAAGACTGCCTCTGGCGTGAGCTGATCCAGCCCGGCTATCTCGCGCTCCTCGCCGACGAGGACGCGCAGGAATCTGCATTCTCAAATGTGAGCTGTCCGCCTCGCTGAACCTGCCCGGCGGCGCGAAGGCCAACGTAAAATCTGGCCCCGGCACGCTCCGCAAGGTGAATAACCGCACCAAAAGGAAGCCACGGAGACGCGCGTCTTCATGCTCGATCTCGACGTCTACATGGACGGCAAAACGCCCCTCGGACAGGCCGTGCCTGGCGCTCAACATCGTCCACGGCAACGCCGGTTCCCTCTTCCGCGGCGCCGTGACCGACACGCTGCTGGACGCCATGGGGCCGGAACAGCCCTGAATCCCCCGCCGATCCCTCACCGGCGCGGTATCCCCCGGTCTGCGCCTGCCGTGAAACACAATATCTTGTGTTTCACGGCCATTTTTATGGGGAACCTGCCACAAGATATATTTTTATCTTGTCGGTTTTTTCATCTTGACACAGCGCCGCATATCGGCTATAGTATGTAGTAGCGTCAAATCGTATACCAACATATTGTGATGTCCGCCGCGATACGGAATCACTATATTTAGTGTCCGCCGGGTGGATTTTGCATGTCAATCACCGACCACCGGGCACAGAAGGGGCTACCAGCATGAAAATCATCAAGCGGAACGGTTCTGAGGCCATCTTTGACATCATGAAGATCATCACCGCCGTCACCAAGGCGAACAACGTCGTCAAAGAGGACGAGCAGCTCACGCCGATGCAGATCCGCCGCATCGCCGAGAGCGTGGAAAATTCCTGCTCTCGGGATGAACCGCGCCTTGAGCGTGGAAGAAATTCAGGACCTGGTCGAGCACCAGATCATGGCGCACGGGGCCTACGAGGTCGCCAAGCAGTACATCACCTACCGCTACACCCGCTCGCTCGTGCGCAAGAGCAACACGACCGACGAGAAGATCCTGTCCCTCATCGAGTCGAACAACGAAGAGGTCAAGCAGGAAAACTCCAACAAGAACCCGACCGTCAACGCCGTCCAGCGCGACTATATGGCGGGCGAAGTCTCCAAAGACCTCACGCGCCGTATGCTCCTGCCGAAGGAGATCGTCGACGCGCACGACGCCGGTATCATCCACTTCCACGACGCCGATTACTTCGCGCAGCACATGCACAACTGCGATCTCGTGAACCTCGAGGACATGCTCCAGAACGGCACGGTCATCTCCGGCACGCTCATTGAGAAGCCGCACAGCTTCTCCACGGCCTGCAACATCTCCACGCAGATCATCGCGCAGATCGCCTCCAACCAGTACGGCGGCCAGTCCATCTCGCTGACGCACCTGGCGCCGTTCGTCGACGTCTCCCGGCAGAAGATCCGCAAGACCGTCCTGGAGGAGATCAAGTCCTTCGGCGTGCAGCCGTCGGAGGAGACGATCTCAAGGTCGTCGAGACCGGCTGCGCGATGAGATCCGCCGCGGCGTGCAGACCATCCAGTATCAGGTTGTGACGCTCATGACGACGAACGGCCAGGCTCCGTTCATCACGGTCTTCATGTACCTCGGCGAGGCCCGGAACGAACAGGAAAAGCAACGACCTCGCCATCATCATCGAAGAGACGCTCAAGCAGCGCATCGAGGGCGTCAAGAATGAAAAGGGCGTCTGGATCACACCCGCCTTCCCGAAGCTCATCTACGTCCTCGAGGAGGACAACATCACGAAAGACAGCCCCTACTGGGAACTGACAAAGCTTGCCGCCCGCTGCACCGCCAAGCGCATGGTGCCGGACTATATCTCCGAGAAGAAGATGCGCGAGCTGAAGCTCTCCAAGGGTGAGACCGCAGGCCACGGCGACGTGTACACCTGCATGGGCTGCCGCAGCTTCCTGACGCCGGACCGGTCCGGCAACGGCTGGAACAACGTGGCGAACGCGGGCAACTACGAGCCGGGCAAGCCCGAAGTACTACGGCCGGTTCAACCAGGGCGTCGTGACGATCAATCTGGTCGACGTGGCGCTGTCCTCCGGCGGCGGGCTGGATAAATTCTGGCGTATTTTTGACGAGCGGCTCGATCTGTGCTACCGCGCGCTCATGTGCCGCCACAACCGGCTCAAGGGGACGCTCTCCGACGCGGCCCCGATCCTCTGGCAGTATGGCGCGCTGGCCCGGCTCGAAAAGGGCGAGCCCATCGACAAGCTGCTCTACGGCGGCTACTCGACGATCTCCCTCGGCTACGCCGGCCTCTATGAGTGCGTGAAGTACATGACCGGCAAGTCGCATACCGACCCCGCCGCGACGCCCTTCGCGCTCGAGGTCATGCACCATCTCAACGACAAATGTGCCAAGTGGAAGGCCGAGACCGACATCGATTTCTCCCTCTACGGCACGCCGCTGGAGTCCACGACGTATAAATTCGCCAAGTGCCTGCAGAAGCGCTTCGGCGTCGTCCCGGGCATCACGGACAAGAACTATATCACCAACTCCTATCACATTCATGTCACCGAGCATATCAACGCCTTCGACAAGCTGGCCTTTGAGTCGCAGTTCCAGGCTCTCTCCCCGGCGGTGCGATGAGCTACGTCGAGGTTCTGAACATGCAGAACAACATCGACGCCGTGCTGGAGGTCATGAAGTTTATCTACGATCACATCATGTACGCCGAGCTCAACACGAAATCGGACTACTGCCAGGTCTGCGGCTTCGACGGCGAGATCGAAATCAAGGAGGACAAGGACGGCAAGCTGGTCTGGACTGCCCGCAGTGCGGCAACACCGACCAGTCCAAGATGAACGTCGCAGATGAATCAGATGCCCGACAACAGGAATCGCAAGCGACCGATACAGGTCAAATTCTTCGTGACGAAAGAAGAACTCAACGATAAAGGCAGGGATGGCGCAGCTTGGGATAGAGAATATGAGCGCTTACCTTCGCAAAATGGCAATTGACGGATAAGCTGCGCAAAAAGGAGAAGGCAAAAAAGAAGACATAGTTTGCAGACTCTGGCAGAATGAAAGTTGGCACACCATTCTGAAAGAGACAGCAAACTATGTCCGGAGAAAAAAATTATTACCAATTCAACGAGAGGAAATTATCAAGGGTCAGATCAAAGAACTTGTGCGCGGCAGCGTGGAGGAAACCCTGAACGAATTGCATGCCTGTTCAAGAAATTTGAATTTTACTGTCTTACCAGCAGAGCGCCCCGCGCCGCTCTTTTTCTATGCTTGCAGATCGCTGGATCTACAAAAAACTAGTTTCTCGTTTCCGGCCTGGTGTGCACGTCGTTGAATGCCTCGGCGTCCGCTGTAATGACCGCATGATACCGCTGGCCGTCCGCGCTGAGCGCCCGCTCCAGTCCCCGCTGAAGCTCCGCTGTCTTTCCCGCTAGATCGAACGGCACGACAAGATCGAAGATCACGTTCGTATGTCCCGTCCCGCGCACGACGCGGAAGTCGTGGATCGACAGCCGCGCGTCCTGTTCCGTCAGATAGGAGAGCACCCGGTCGCGCAGTGCGCTGCGCTCAGCGTCGTCGGTCACGATCGGATCGCAGTGGAGGACAAGGTCGACGTGCAGCTTTGTGCGGACATCGCGCTCGATGTCGTCGAGCAGCTCGTGCGCATCCAAAATGTTCATCCGGTAGTCCACCTCGGCATGCGCGCTGGCGAAGCGGCGGCCGGGTCCATAATCGTGCACCATCAGGTCGTGGATGCCGAGGATGCCGTCGTAGCCCGTGATCTCCGATGCGATCGCCTGGACGAGCGATTCGTCGGGCGCGGCGCCGAGCAGCGGATCGATGGTATCTTTTGCGATAGAAATGCCCGACCAGAGGATGAACAGCGCGACGAGCAGGCCGACATAGCCGTCAAGCCGCAGCCCCGTCGCCGCCGCAAGCACCGCGCAGAGCAGAACTGCCGCTGTTGTAATGACGTCGTTCGGCTGTCTGCCGCCGTCGCCATCAGGGCGGGGGCTGATCTTTTACCGAGTGCCCGGTTGAAGCGTGCCAGCCAGAGCTTCACCAGGATCGATGCCAACAGCACGAGGATCGTCGCTGCCGTACATTCTACGTCCGCCGGGTGGAGGATCTTGCCGATGGACGTCTTTACCATCCGCGCCGATCAACAGGATCATCGCCGCCACGGCCAGCCCCGCCAGGTATTCGATCCGGTGGTGGCCGAAGGGATGTCCGGCGTCAGCGGGCTTCGCCGCGAGGCGGAAGCCGAGCAGCGTCACAACGGAGCTGGAGGCGTCCGAGAGATTGTTGACCGCGTCCGCGGTGATGGCGACGCTGCCGGTCAGCGTGCCGAGCAGGAATTTCCCCACAAACAGCAGCACGTTGCACGACGCCCACGATCCCGGCCAGGCCGTCCATATGCTTCGCGCGCACAGAGGGGTCTTCAGTATTCTGTGCGCCGCGGATCAACTGCCGCACCAGAAATTCCGTCATCGATTCATGTCCTCCGTGGGCCGCGCCATGGACTTTTGCAGCATCCGGATGTCCTTGCCGCTGAATTTATAGAGCGTATACGCGCCGAGCAGGCGCGAGGCGATCTGCGTGGAATAGCGGCGGCGGTCGAGTTCTCCGACCGGCAGATTCGTCGACACGATGGTTGCCCGGCTCTCCATCAGGCGCGTGTTGACGACCTGATAGAGCGCGGCAATCGTAAACTGCGTCGTCATCTCCGTGCCGAGGTCGTCGAGGATCAGAAGGTCGCACGCGAGATATTTCCGCGTCACGTCCTCGCCCTCGCGCGGGCGGAACTTCTGCTGCTCGAAGTCCGCAAACAGCGCCTCCGCCGATACATAGCAGACCGAATAGCCACGGTCGGCCACGGTGCGCGCGATGCACGCGGACAGGAACGTCTTGCCAAAGGCCGGTCGCGCCCGAAAAGCAGCGAGCGGGCACCCGGCGCGAAGCTCTGCGCATAGCGCACTGCCCGCTCATAGACCTTTTTCATAATTTCGCGTGGGCTGGTTCCGAGGTCGGGGTCATATTCCGCCGGATAATAGTCCAGCCGGAAGCGATCGAAGCTCTCGCGGCCCGCGCCGAGCAGCGTGGAAAGCTCTTTCTTCTGCTCCTGCCGGCAGAGTTCCGCCAGACATTCGCACATCCGCGCGCCGAGATAGCCGCTCCCGCCGCAGCGCGGGCAGACGGCGGTCTGCTCCAAATCGTCGGGATCGACGCCTTCGGACTCAAAATCCAGTCCCGCTCCTGCTGGAGGCGGAGGTTTTCGTCCTTCAGCTGGCGGATGGTCTCGCTCGGGTCCTCGCCCGCACGGAACGCCGCCGCGCAGACCTTCGCGGCGGTCTTCTGTAATTCGAGGTCGATCTGCCGCAGACGCGGCAGCCGCTCGTAGATCGCGCCGATGCGCGCGGCGTCGTCCTGTGCGTTCTGTTCGCGCGCGGCAGCCAAACGCGCCTTTGCGCGCGCAAGGATCGCGGCGGAATATGCCATGTCAGTCCTCCTCCTGCATCATGCGGGCGATGGCCTCGCCTCCAGCTCGGTCAGCTTGTCGCCGTGCCGCTGTACGCCGTAGCCCGGCTTCGCGGCCTTTGCCGGCTGGCGGTCGCCCGCGTCGATCTGCGCGAGCGTCGTGAAGCCCTGTTCGTGCCAGCTCTTCAAGATCGAGTTCAGATACGGCCATTTCAGGCCGCCCGTATTCATGCACGTCTTTCGTAGGCCAGCTGGATCTCCTTCTCGCCGAAGCCCCAGCTGAGCCACGTCACCACAAATTTTTCCTCGCCGGCCGTCAGCCGCCGCTCGCCGATGCCGAGCAGCCGCCGCACCCGGCCGATGCCGTTCTGCAGCTGCAACTGCTGCTGTTGCATATGGAGGCTGCGGCCTGCTCCATCGTCTCGATGCCGAGGTCGGCCAGCGGTACGCCTCCTTCTCGATCGTCGGATAGACGGCATTCTGCTCACACCCCGCGCGTGTCCGCGCTGGATGCAGTAGCTGATGAGGATCGAGATGACCTCCGGCGAGAGGCCGAGATAGCGGTAGATGCAGAGCAGAATTTTCAGCTCTTCCGTGGACGAATGCGGCCCAGCCGACTGCGCCTCGCCCACCATGCTCGGGAATTCCGGTCCCTGCGTGGTATTCGCGCGTGACGTCCTCCCGGTCGGTGCGGCGCCTCCGCCGGGCGAAGAAGCGCTTCGCCTCCTCCTGCCAGAGGTCCCATCTGCTGTAAGGTTGCCGCCGCGAGGTCATAGCGCGTCTGCGTCATGCGCAGCCGTTCCATCGCCTCCGCACGCGGCAGGCCGGACTGTTCATATAAGTAAAGCAGCGCTGCGTCGCCGTTTGCGGCGGCAAGCAGCTTCCGGACGTCCTGCCCGGGCAGTTTCAAGGCTTCCGGTCTCCAAGCGAACGCCCCCTCTTTCCAATTTTTGCATATCAGTCGAAATCGAAAGCCAGCCAGATCGGCGCAGTTTGCTTCTCTGCGTCCAGCCATTTGGCCATGCAGTTCATCGTACCGTGCCCCGGCGTTTTCACCGGATACTGCCCCGCGCCGAGCGCCGCAGCCAGCGCCGGGAGCATCCGCGCATCCGGCAGCAGCTCTTCCACGACCGGCCCCGCGCGGCGCACCGCCGCGCAGCCGAGCGCATAGCCCTGCTCCAGCCGGTAAAAGTCCAGATCGTCGGCTGCATAGTCCAACTGCGCCTTGGAATAGCGCGTGTGCGGCACGTCAAACAGCAGCGTCTCGCGCAGGCCCGCGTATTCCTGCGGCGTGACCACAGCCGCCGCGCCCTGCGGCGCGTCGATACGGAGCGTCTGCATGGTGCAGCTGTCCTGCCGCACATAGCCCATCGTCTCATAATAGGCCGCGAGCTTTTCCGTCTCCGGGACGAGCAGCAGGCAGGAGACATACCGCTTCCGCAGCGTTTTTTCCGCGAACTCCATCAGGCCCGGCAGACGCCGCGCCCGCGGAACGCCTCGTCTGTCGCGACGGCATAGAGGTAGGCCGCCTTCTGCGTCTCCCTCGCCATGCGCCAGTGTCACCGGCAGCGCGAAAAGCATCGCAATGACCGCACCGTCTTCCTCCTGCGCAGAAGCCCGTCGCCTCGGGATAAACGGTCTTAAAAAAACTATCGATCTCCGCGTCCGTATCGCCGAACGCCTGCTTCCAGAGCGCTTTCAGCGCCGGAATATCGTCCGGCCCGGTCTTTCTCGTCCGCATCAGAAGCCTCCTTGCAGGTCGGCGGTACATTTTTCGAGCAGCAGCGTCGGCTGGTACGATTCCTTGGCCTTGCGCAGGCCCGGTTCACCCATGTCGTCCTCGCGGTTGAGAAATTCCAACTCGGGGTATTTCTGCGAGATCCAGCGCGAAAATTCGCGGTTGATCATCGTATACGCGCCCTGCGTCGGCAAAGGCCTTTTCAAAGCAGACGTCGTAATACGTCCGGTTCATCCGATAGCCCATCGAGAAGCCGAGCACCTGCTCGCCGTCCAGCAGCATCCATCCGTCCATGCCAATGGCAGCAAAATGATCGAACGCCTTGGCGATGGCCTTCTTCTCGCTCTGAATTTCATAATTTTCCGGGTGGTTTTGGTACCAAAGTGCCACCATTTCCCGGCATTTTTCAATGTGCTCCGCCGTGATGACCTCGGTATGCCAGTCCGGGTGCTCCGATTCGAAGCGGTTGCAGTGGTTGCGCTTGGCCTGGAGCTTTTTGCCGTGCAGCTCGGAAAGCTCTTCGACGGTGTAGATATAGTCGAACGAATCGCGGTACGGCGTGAAGCGGAAGCGGCCCGGATACTGTTCCTCCAGAAATGCCTGTGCGTCCGCCGTCACGCCGCGGAAGCGCGTCTGGCCGCCGCGCCGCAGGCTGTCGTCCAGCACTGCGTCCACCGCCGCGCGCAGGTCGCCCTGCCCGGCGGGGAAGAGATAGATGTTGCGGCCCTCCCAGTGCAGGTACTGCGTGACGAAGTCGCCCACGCGGCCGACCTGGCCGTAGTAATTCGTCAGAACAGCATACTCGTAAACGTATAGTCTGCGCCCGGCTTGTTGGCTGCGTGAAGGATCGGCTCAATCCAGCGCTGGTCGCGGACGGTGATATCATGAAAATCGATCATAAAATCCCTCATTTTTCTGTTATGTCAGTCTCATATAGTATACCACCTCCGTCAATGCTTTTCCACAGAAAAAATCATTTGCATTTTGGGCCGCGATTTGTTAAAATAAGGTCGTTGTGTAGCAAACGTGCGTAGTCCAAACGGACTTACGCACTATTTTCGCTTATGGAGGTAGTTATGGAAGAAAAACAGGACTTTTTGGGGACGCCCCCGCTCGGGAGGCTGATGGCGCTTCGCCGTGCCGTGTACGATCTCGCTGCTGGTCGGGCGCGCTTTACAACATCGTCGACCAGATCTTCATTGGCTGGGGCGTGGCTATCTCGGCAACGGCGCGACGAGCGTTGTCTTTCCCGCTGACGGTGCTGGCGCTCGGCCTCGCGGTCATGATCGGCGACGGCGCGTGCAGCTTCGTTTCCATCTGCTTTCGGCAAGCAGAACGCGAAGGACGCAAACCGCGCTGTCGGCAATGCGGTGACGCTCAGCGTGCTGGTGGGAATCGTGGTGATGGTACTCTACTATATTTTCCGCGATCCGCTGCTTGCGCTCTTCGGTGCGACGGAGGCGAATCTGCCCTATGCGCGGGATTATTTCGCGTGGATCGCGGCGGGCATCCCAATCTATGTTTTTCGGGCAGGCTGTCAATCCAATCATCCGCGCCGACGGCAGCCCGAATTTCGCGATGGGCTGTATGCTGGCCGGGGCGGTCACGAACATCATCGGCGACCCGATCGCCATTTTCGTCTTCCGCGGCGGTGTGGTGGGCGCGGCGATCGCGACGGTGCTGGGGCAGCTCGTCACGGCGGGATGAGCGTCTGGTACCTCTGTCATACGAAGATCTTGAAGTTTGAAAAGGCGGATTTCGGGCTTTCCGGCCGCATCCTCGGCAAATTCCTGCCGCTCGGCCTGTGCAGCTTCCTCGCGCAGATCTCGCTGGTCATCGCGATGGCCGCAACCAATTCGATGTTGGTGAAATATGGGGCGCAGTCGGAATTCGGCGCGGACATTCCGCTGACGGTCCTCGGCATCGTCATGAAGGTTTTCAGATCATCATCGCCATCACGATCGGCATGTCCGCCGGGTGCATCCCGATCGTCGGCTACAACTACGGAGCCAAGCAGTTTGGCCGCTGCCGCGGCGTGCTCTGGCGGCTGATGGCGGCGGAATTCGTGCTCGGGGCGGTGTCGCTCGTCATCACGCAGTGCTTCCCGCTTCAGCTCATCAGCATTTTCGGCTCGGAGGATGCGCTCTACGAGCGGTTCGCCGTGCTGGCCTTCCGCATCTATCTCTGTATGCTGCCGCTGGCGACGGTCAACAAGGCGGCGTTCATCTTCATGCAGGCGCTGGGGCGGCCGGTGGAGTCGGCGGGGCTGTCGTTTTTCCGGGAGGTCCTGCTGGCGGTGCCGCTCGTGCTGCTGCTGCCGCGGGCGTTTGGACTCATGGGCGTGCTCTATTCCATGCCCGCCGCCGATGTCATCACGTTCCTTGCCTCGCTCTATATCCTCCTGCGCACGGATCGGCAGCTCCGCGCCGCGTCAGAAGTGCGGACGGAGTGAGCGGCGCTTCTGTGTTGCATTTTTTCCGGAATTCTGCTATGCTGAGGGAAATGACGGAGAGGTTGAGTAATGCCCTCTCAGGCGCTGCGGCGAAGGCCGAAGAGGAACGAGGCGCTGTTGCCGAACACAAAGGCCGGGGCGGCGAACCGCCCCGGCCTCCCGCCGGGAATCAGCATCCATCCGGGATACGGATGGGCTGGACAGAGGGAACGGCCGCGGGTGAGGGCCGGGCGTTTCAGTCAAGAAACGAGGATACCCGGATGTTCCGAGCCGCCACCGCTCCGGCGAAAAACGCGGTGCGCTCATCGCCGCCGGGCGGCGAAGGGCCTGTCGGCACGGAAGGGGCCGCGGATGCCGTTCCCATTCAAAATTCTTTGAAAAAAGCGTCCTTTTTCGATCATGATGCAGAATATGAATCCTGCCGGGTTCGGCACACGTTCTCTCTGGGGATAGTTTGTCCGGCCTGTCTTGAAATACACATGAAATTTTTTCCGGAAAAGAGGAACATAGCATGGAACAGTTTGAACATCTGGAGGAAACGCAGCTCAGCTCCGAGGCAAAATACGACGGGACGCTGCTGCATCCGGCGCGACACGGTGCGTCTGCCGAATGGGCAGACGGCCACGCGCGAATATAATATCCACAACGGCGCGGTGTGTATCATTCCGCTGCTGGAGAACGGCGAGGTGCTGCTGGAGCGGCAGTATCGCTATCCGCTGCGCGAGGTGATCATTGAGATCCCGGCGGGCAAGCTGGATGCGCCGGACGAAGATCCGCTGGAGGCGGCGCAGCGCGAACTGCGCGAGGAGACCGGCGCGACGGCGGCGGAATGGCACGCGCTGGGGCTGTTTGCCCGGTGGGCGCGTATTCGACGGAGGCGAATCCAGATGTATCTGGCGCGCGGGCTGACGTTCGGGGAGCGGGAGCTGGATGAGGATGAATTTTTGAACGTGTTTCGGATGCCGCTGGATGAGCTGGTGAACAAGGTGTTGGCCGGGGAGATCCCGGACGCAAAAGACACAGGCTGCGGCGCTGCGCGCGAAGCTGATGCTCGAGCGCGGGTTGATCTGAAAAACGGACAAATTCCAAAATAAATTAACGCTTTCTGAACAGCGGCGACGTGTTTCGACAGCATTTTTCGCCATTTCCATGTATGCTTATGCCGTGACCGGGAGGTACAGGGAAACCCTGTCCCCCGCCGCATACGGCGTGGGATGCCGGTCGGGAGGCTGATGAAATGTCAAATATCACACAGGAGTATCTGGTGCTGTTCCGTGCAGTTGGAGGCGGAGCAGGCGCTGGAGGCGCTGCGCGACAGAATGATCGAGGCGCAGCAGCTGGCGGAGGGATCTACATCTCGCGGGATGAGGCATCCTGACTCCGCGCCGCGCACCGGAACTGACCCGGAATGTGCGGTAAAGATAGGCCCGGCGGAACGACGTTCCGCCGGGCCTGATTGATAGAGGCGTTTCGCTGCGGCGGAGCTGTGATGCGCGTTTTCGACGGGCGCCAGGCGCAAAAACAGGAAATTCATGGCGGTTTGGAAATGAAATGTGGAAAATGGTATGATATGGTGCATCCTGTACAAAAGCGTATAGTGCATCCTGTACAAAAATTACATTTATTTTTGATATATTATTATATTATATACAATATAGCAGACAAAAAACAGATGGCCAGAGGATCGGCCGCGTCTGCTCCTGTCCGGTCGCGCGAGTTCCCAAAGGCGCGGCCTTTTTTTATCGACCGTAAAGACGGTGAAATCCGTAATATAAAGGGGGAAACAGCAAATAAACGAAGCGCAACGCGCAAAGGTCATGCAGATCATCGACAAGCATGGTCGCAGCCAGGCCGCGCTGATCGCGATTCTTCAGGATGTTCAGGCGGAGTACAGCTATCTCAGCCAGAGCAATCTGGAGCTGATCGCGCGCGAGCTTTGGCATTGCGATCGCCAAGGTGTACGGCGTGGCGACTTTCTTCGAGAATTTTCGCTGGAAGCCAAGGGCAAGCACATCGTCAAGGTCTGCAACGGTACGGCATGTCATGTCCGGAAATCCCAGCCGATCTATGACGCTGTACGCGAGCACCTCGGCCTGACCGGTAAGCGCAAGACGACGGACGACGGCATCTTCACGCTGGAGACGGTTGCATGTCTCGGCGCGGGCGGCCTGGCCCCGGTCATGACGATCGGCGGCGAGGCCCACGCGAAGATGAATCGGACAAGGCATTGGCCTTGCTGGATGAGATCCGGGCAAAGGAGGTGGCCGCGGAATGAAGATCGCAACAAGAGCGGAGCTGACCGCAAAGACGCGCCCAGGCGCAGGCATGGCTGGCCGCGGAGGACCGCGTGATCCTGGTCTGCGCGGGCACGGGCTGCATCGCGGGCGGATCGATGAATGTCTACGAGAAGCTGACGGCGCTGTGCACTGAGCGCGGGCTGAAGACGCGCGTGGCGCTGCGGGAAGAGGGCGGCCACGATACGCTCCATTTCAAGCGCAGCGGCTGTCAGGAGCTATTGTGAGATGGGGCCGCTGGTTGAAATTCAGCCGGAGGGCATCCTCTACACGCACGTCCATCCCGAGGACTGCGAAGAGATTCTGGAAAGACGATCCTGCACGGCGAGATCATCGACTGGCTGCTGTACAAGCTGGACGGGAAAGCCTATGCGCATCACGACGACATCCCGTTCTGCAAAACGCAGCGGCGCGTGATGGAGAGCGAATCGAAGAACACCTTGCAGGCCATCGCCCATTCCGGCCTGCGCGGTACGGACGGCATCCGCGCGGCGGAGCTGACCGTTGGGGACAAGGCGGTGCGCATCGGCGTCGTCCATGGTCTGGCCAACGCGAAGCGGCTGATCACGAAGATGGAGGCCGGAGAAGAGCATTTCGATCTGGTCGAGGTTATGACGTGTACAAACGGCTGCGTCGGCGGCGCGGGTCAGCCGCGCGGACTGACGCCGCAGAAGCAGGCGCGCGCCGAGGGCCTCTATGAAGCGGATTGCGGCTCGCTCATCAAATCGTCGCAGGCCAACCTGATCCTGAACGCGCTCTATCAGAAGATCACCACGGAGGAAGCGCACCATCTGCTGCATGTCCACTATCCTGGGGAGGATGCGCAGGCATAAAGTAAAATCCTATGGCTGAATAGATGAGAACTGTTCCCAGCGACCGTTGACAAGGTTTTATGCGCCCGTGGTGGAATTGGCAGACACGATGGATTTAGGTGTCGTCACCTTGGTGAAAGGTTTTTGTTATGTGTTGACGCGGGATTTATGTACCGTCGTTGACAAGCACTTGGAGGGAGACGCTTATGGCGCAAGCGGCATCAAAAAGGAAACTGCTATCTTTGCGGGGAAACGATTTCCAAAACAGCATTTAAGAAGCATCTGCTGGAAAAGCACAATGATGCTGCCGGCGATGCGCAGGCGTGCAAGCTGCTGAAGGTGGAGGGCGCAGACGAAAAGGCGTATTGGCTGTATCTGGATATGCCGGTGAGCGCCACGCTAAAAAACGCTCGATCGGTTTCTGCGGGATATCTGGCTGGAATGCTGTGGGCACGAAAGCGCATTTTTTGTGGGGAACTATGAGCAGCTCTCGAAAAACACCATGGTCGGGATGCTGCGCGATGGGCTCAAGCTCCATTATGAGTATGATTTCGGCTCTACAACGGAGCTGACGATCACGGTGGTGGGAACACTGCTGCGCCCGAAGCAGCGCAGATCCGTTCGTCTGCTCGGGAGAAATGAGCCGATCCGCTTCCTGTGCGGGAAATGCGGAAAGGAAGCCGATTGGATATGCTGCGAATGCGAATGGGCGGATCAGTATCCGTATTTCGGCGAAGACTGCATGGAAAGCCATCCGCACGATTCTGCGCTTCCAATCGTTAATTCTCCGCGTATGGGCGTGTGCGGCTATTGCGGCGAGGACGACGTCTATACCTTTGACCCGGCTCCGTTTTTGAAGTAAAAATCAGGCGACCGGCGGACGCTTACGCCGCAGTTCGCCTGTATATGCGCCCGTGGTGGAATTGGTAGACACGATGGACTTCGGTGATGTCACCTTGGTGATGTTATTTCGCCGTTCCTCGCCGCGGACATTCTCCGGTAAAAGCAGGCTTGCCTGTTTTTATAAACGCGGATCAAGTTACGCTCCGCCTCGGTTTTCCTCACCGTGTAAAAAAGGATCACAAAATAGCGGCAATAGCCTGTCGCTCATATCTGCGGCCCGTGGTGGAATTGGCAGACACGATGGATTTAGGTGATGTCACCTTGGTGAAAGGTTTTGTGCCATCCTTGCCGTGGACATTCTTCGGTAAAAGCAGGCTCGCCTGTTTTTATAAACGCGGGTCAAGCGTTACGCTCCGCCTCGGTCCCCTCGCCGTAAAAATCAGAGGACAACAAAAAAGCGGCAGAACGCGCTGTCGCTCATATATGCGGGTATGGTGGAAATGGTAGACTCGGAGGATTTAGGTTCCTGCCGTGAGGCGTGTGGGTTCGAGTCCCACTACCCGTCAACGAATAGACCGACCTGCATTTTGTAGAAATTTCTGAAAAAATGCAGGTCGGTTTCAATTGTTTCTTCAGAAAAAATACTTGTTTTTATATCTGTATTTTTTCCATCACCAGTTCGTCGACTTCCTGCTCCAATCTCAAAATTTCTTTCTGCAAAAGTCAAACAGTGGGCATCGAGGACTGGTTTCCTCAATGCCCACTGTTTTTGCAACTGTGTGACCTTTTTCAGTTCGGCTGCATACTGTTCCCGCAGCTTTTTCGCGTGATCCCAAACGGCTTTATCCAAAACCTCCTCGTGAATCCGGTGAGAGCTGCAATAACCTTTCCCGTTCCGTTGGTATCCCCGGCAGACGTATTCCACACGGCGGCTGCCGTTCCAGTAACGGATCATGGGGCTGAATACGTTCCCGCATTCCTGACAGGTCAGTAGCCCGGCATAGCGGTGCTTTGTACGATTGTTCACCGCCGGACGTGCCTGCTGCTTCAGCCGCGTCTGGACTTGCTGCCAGATTATTTTTTCAATGATAACCGGATAGAAATTCTCGTGGCGAAGCCAGTCTATTTCGCTGACGGCTCGCGCTTTGCCGCCGAGATATTCTCTGCGATGATTGACCAGAACGCCGGTATAGGCTTCCTCCGCCAGCACGTTTTTTTTCACACTGGCATATGTCCATAGGAACTGACCGTCACGGGTTTTGTGCGTATGCCGGACTTCTTTGCCGCACCATTCAGCCCGGAGCTGCGCCGGTGTTTTTCGCCCCTCAGTATTAAGCCACCGGGTGATCTCTTTCTGTCCGCAGCCCTGTAAATACAGAGCGTAGATAAGCTGTACCGTCTCCGCCGCTTCCGGATACACCAAAACCTGATTTGTATTTCGATCCTTCCAGTATCCGAAGGGCGGCGTGATCACCAGCCCCTCTTGTTGCTTCTGACGGTATCCTGCTCGAATCTTTTTGCCAATATCCTTCGCGTAATAATCATTCATCAATCCGCGGACACCGATCATGAGATCGTCTTCTTCGCAGAAAGTATCCACACCTTCCGTTGCGGAGATGACCCGCACTTGCTGCTGTCTCAGGAAGTCGATAAACAATGCGGTTTGGGTTCGGTGACGACCCAGCCTTGAAAGGTCTTTCACGAGAACTGCATCAACCTGTTTTGCCTGAACCGCCGCTGTGAGCATATCCAGCCCACGGCGGCTGAAATTCATGCCGCTGATGTTATTATCGGCAGAACTGCCGACGATCGTCCAGCCGCTCTTTTTTCTGCAAAAGCGCGGCAGATCTCCTGCTGATTTTGCAGAGAATTCTGCGCCGGATCATCGTCGTTGGAGAGCCGCGCATAGAGCCAACCCCGCATTGCCATAATCTTTTACCCCACAAGCCCGTCGCCATAGAGCAGCCGCGCCAGCCGATCCCAGTCAAAATCCAGCGCACCGTATCGCTCCGTGAGCGTCCCATTTTCATAGACATCCAAGTGTGTGCGGAACGGCGCTTTGATCTGAATGTCCAGGCTGAGCTTTCCGTCTGTTTCCTGCACATAGATCTTTTCGACCAGCATCCGCAGATGCGCTTCCGTCATGGCACCCTCAGCAAGGATATCGTCGATCATGCTGATATCCCTCTTGAGTTTCGTTTGCCGATCCCGCAGGACGGCGGAGATGTTTTGCAGTTCTTCGATCTGCTTTTTTGCCGCAGCGATTTCTTCTTCACGTTTCTGGATCATGCGGTCGTAGCGCTCGGCATTTGCCCGGTCCCGTATCCGCTCCATTAAAATTGCCTCCGTTTCATCCTCCAGGCATCGAATTCGCTTTTCTAACTTGACAATCTGCGCACCGGTCAGTTCTGCCTTTGGTGTCCACTGTGCGATCAGCTGCTCCAGCGCATCCCAGTTCTGCTGATACAGCGCTTTTGTATTGCGCAGTTCGTCGATAATCAGCCTGTCCAATACGGACTCGTCGATCTGGTGCTGGGAGCAATGCTCCTTCCCGAAGCGGTTGTAGGTGCTGCAAACATAGGTGACCCGTTCGCCGCTTTTCAGATGGATGCGCCTGCCGAACATGACCCGGCCGCAGTCAGCGCAGCGCAGGAGTCCGCTGTAACGCAGGATCTCCTGCGAGGGCGCGGCGCGCACGTTCAGCCGTTTCCGCTCCGCCAGCATCATCTGCGTCTGCTCCCACAGTTCCGGCGTGATGATCGGCGGGAGATAGTTTTCATGACGGAACTGTTCTTCCGGCTCTGTGAAGCGGAAGGTTTTGTTGATCTTGTTCCGTTCGCTTTTGTGGCAGATGAGCGTTCCAACATAGCTTTCGTCCCTGAGAATGCGGGCTATCATGGTTGCGTCCCAAAGATACTTTTTTAGGATGACGTCCTGCGTGTTGGGCAGGCTCTTGTTCAGCAGTTCCAGTTGCATGAGCGCAGGTGTTTTTCTCTTCTGCTCATTCAGTGTGCGGGCGATAGTCTTCATACCGCTGCCGCCAACGTAGGCGGTGAAGATCAGTCGAACGGTTTCAGCTGCTTCCTCTACAATGACAACCTTCTTCGTGTTTTTATCCTTGAAATATCCGAATGGCGGAATGGTCACGAGCCCTTCCTTTTGTTTTTGCCGGTAGCCGGTCCGCACACGGCGGCTGCCGTCGCGCGCATAGAAATCGTTGACCAAACCTTTGAAGCCAATGATGAGATCGTCATTTTCGTTGAACGTATCGATATTTTCCGTCGCCGAGAGGACGCGAACATCGTGCTCCCGCAGGTAGTCGATGAACAGGGCAGTCTGCGTTCGGTGTCGACCCAGCCGGGATAGGTCTTTGACAATGATCGCCTCGATTTTTCCAGCTTCCACAACTTCGTAGATTTTGTCAATGCCCTCGCGGTTGAAATGCATGCCGCTGACATTGTCATCGAAGGATTCTCCGACGACCTCATGCCCGTTTGTGACGGCGTATTCATAAATGATTTTCCGCTGATTTGTCAGGGAGTTCAGTTCATCGTCCTCGTCCCGACTCAGGCGGTAATACAACCAGACTTTCATGGTTCCTCCTTCCCGCTATGGTGTGTGCTGATTGCAGCACACACCATAGCACACTGTTTTTCGAATAGCTAGAACAATCCATCATGCGCAGCAGGAATCTACATGATCAACAAAATCCTCCTGCAACTTTGTATATGGCTGATCTACCGACAGGTAGTCATGCACCAGCATTTTCAAAAATTCATCGAACTGCGCATCCGTACCGATGTAGCTGAACGTGACCTCCGAAATATTGTCTTTTCGCTTTCTCGCCATAGGTACTCCTTTCATAGTTCCTGTTTCATATCCCAATCTTCATGATCGTCCTCAGCGTGACCGAGGGCGGTTTTCTTTGCCGGAGCTTTTTGCGGCGCTTGCTGTCGATGTGCAGCGGCATAGTCGTTCCGTCGCGCGTCGGCGCATCGTCCGTCATCTGCTCCACAGCACGACCAAGGCGCACAAGATCACTGCCGTAATCGAGATCCATGCGCACAGATGAATTTTCTTCTTCGCTGCCTGTGCCAGAGCTGAAAACTCTTGTTTGCTGCTCTCTGAAATCGTAGTCACGGCTTTCTGCGTACTGTCTGTCAGCTCTTTGCAGGCGGAAGAATATCTCGCGTTCAGGCTCCCAGCCTGTTTCTCGAATTTTTCTGTACTCTCCTGCATCTCGTTCAATGCGGTCTGTGCGTCCTCCCGCGTCAGGAGCGTTTTCAGGTCCGTGTCCAACTGCATCTGCTGCCGGAACAGCCTGTCCTGCATTTCGAGCAGCGCGCTCCAGTTTTTCTCGGTCACCATCACGCTGGGCTCCAGCCGTTGCGCCTCGTCCATCAGCTTTTTGTGCTGCGCCAACATTTCTTGTGTTGTCATTCTCCGTTCTGTATCCAAATTCAGCCTCCATATTTTCTTTTAAGTATTTCTCCATGTGCAGCTTGCTGTCACGGCATTTGCGTCCATCCGGCGTGACGTAAGTGATATTCTTTCGGCTGTCCGTCCATGTGGCATCGTAACCCTCAGAGCGGAGCAAGCGTCAGAAATTCGTCCCTGTTCCCGGCATAGCGCATACACTCATCGATCACGCGCATCAGCTCGAACTTCCAACTCTCGCCTCTGTCCGCCGTGTAGTATTCTGCGTTGGACATTCCGCGCGACTGCCGCTGCTCATCTTCCTGGAATTTCGGCAGTCCCAGTTCTTCGCATATTTGGTCGTTGCGGACGCGCAGCTCCTGAATCTGCTCATCCGCCATATGCACCTTTTGAACGGTTTCAAAATTCACACTGTTGATGATACAGTGGGAATGAATGTGTTCGCGGTCGACGTGGGTGCAGACCAGAACCTCACAGCCGTCGAAGTATCCGGCAAGTCGGCGCCTGCTTCGTGCGCCGTGCGCGAGTCGATGTTCGCACCTTTCGGGAAGCTCTGCACCATGTGATAGAACATCACGCCGCCGTCCTTGTGGTGCAGCAGCTTCGTACTCAGGAATTCGTCGAATGCAGTTTCCGGTTGACACCCGATACCGCTGACGAGCTGCTGTCCATTCCACAACGTCTTGCTGAGTTGGGAAACATACCGAATCACGCTTTTCAGACACCCGCGCGTCTGTGTGCCCTTTTTGTAATTCACGAAATGGACGATTGCGATTTGACTGCACCCCCCTCCTGCATTTCCCGCAGGGCTGTGTTGATCTTGGAAAACTCGTGCACGGCAGAATCCAGATTGGCAAACTGTACCTTGCCCATATTCGCCAGCACCGTCAGCTGGTTGAGATTGTTGCCGATGGCTTTTTGCTGCCGCAGGACTTCCTTCAAGTCCGTCAAGAATGACGATATTTTTTCCAAGGCAGCAGGCGGTTACATAGTCGCTCTGGGTCATTCGTGCCTGTGCCGCTTTTCGGCGTATTGCGTTCAAATCCTGTTCTGAAATCCGGATACTGAATTGTTTGTTTTTCCGCATATTCCCTCCGTTCGCAAAAGTGGGTATGGGCGTCTGCCTGAATTTAGCATTTGGCAGGGCGCCGGCGTTCCGGCGACTAGCCAAATGCGATGCTGGCTCCTTCCTCCGGAACGGGAGCTCCATTTTTCGCCCCGCCGCGGCGGGGCGTCCTCTGCGTTGGTTTGGCGCAATTGCGCCTGGTTTTTCACATTGTCCGCACGTCGGCGCAACGTTGGCTTTTCCCGTTGCGCCGCGCACACTCGCAGTCTGTCGGGGCAAAAAGCCGCACACAGCGGCGACACGCGCCTCACGGCGCGCTGCGGGTGCTCGGCGCGCCAGCAGGGTCGATAGGGTCGATTTTTTCCACGGTGGGAAGATCGGCACCATCGACCCTTTTCAGGCAGATGAGGCGCTCGCCGTTACTCTTTCGGAATGATACGAAAATGCCGTTTTTCCTTAGAGCGTCAACGCTTTTTCGGATTTGATGCGAAAAGCTGTTCGGTGTCCAACCCTCGATTCCGGCAGGGTCGATCTTTTCCAACAGCACTTTCGCAGGGGCGCTGATTTCGGTCTCTTTTTGTAGAAGTTCAGAGAGAAGATTTTCGATTTGAAGTGCCGAAATCTTAGAAGCGCCGCTGCAAGTTTTGCTGTCCTCAAGCAGTTTCCAGACGTGATCTTCCTCTCCGAATTCCAGTTTTAACGTGCGATCTGCGATGTCCCGCCCGGTGTAGTGCAGCGAGGCAATGTTGGCAAGACGCGAATTTTTCTGGAGAACAAAGGTCGAATCTGCCGCGCCGCTTAAGCCCGTCGAGCCGGAGATCATATTCATCGGATCGTCGTCGTGGAGCTTGCGCAGATGGTGAATCAAGAGAATCGCGATGTGCCGCTTGTCCGTAAGCTGTTTCAAAAGCCCGATGTCCTGATAGTCATTTGCGTACAGATTGCTGTCATTTCCTACGCTACGAACGCGCTGCAAAGTATCAATGACAACCAGTTTTGTACTGGGGTGTTCGTTCAAAAACTGCTCGATCTGCTGCTCCAGACCGTGTTTTAATGTATCAGCCATGATTGTAAAATGTAGCGTCGGCGGCGCATCTTCCGTCAGGTCAAAGAGCCGTGTCTGGATGCGTTGGAACGAATCTTCAAGGCTGAGATACAGCACTTCACCCTGCGTTACTGCGAAATTCCAGAGCGGCTGCCCCTGTGCAACGCATAAGCAGAGCCACAAAGCCAGCCAAGACTTGCCGATCTTCGGTGCGCCCGCGAGGATGTGCAAGCCCTCTGGAATAAGCTCATCTACCAGAAAGTGCGTCGGTTCATATGTCCTGTTTTGCAGATCTTCCGCATTGATAGTGTGTAGTTTGTTCGTACTGTCACCTCCTTTCGATATTGTTGCTGCGATTTTTATTTTCGATTTCCCACACCAATATCGTAACACAAGGATTGACTTTCGGAAATAGGTAATGTATCATTTCAATAGATACACTATATTGATGCAAATACATTCTCGAATGAGGAAACAGCTTATGGGCGTTTTAGGAAAAGACTTATTTGATTTCCATCGGCCGCAGACAAACACCAAAGTCGAATTTGGTGCATCCGCCTATTGGGTAGAGGATAGAACGATGCCGCAGCCGTATGGAGCGGTGCTGACGGAAATACTGAACCTTGATGTCGCACCTTTTCAGGAATTGCTGAATCAGCTGAACACAGCCGTTCAAGAAAAAAGTGATAATGTCCTGCGTGCTTACATGGACATGAAGAAGGGACTGGCTTCTCTGCCGCTCTACCGGCTGTATCTGGAGGACTTTCGCGTCTTTGGCGATATGCCGGTCGAGGCGTTTGTGGTCGGAGAAGCACAGGATGCCTTTGCAGAGTTCGTGATGCAGGAAGATCATGATCTGCCCACATTCATGCAGCAGCAGATCGACGATATTCGTTTGATTCAGGAACGGTATGCGTGGTTCCTCGATGGTGTTTTTGCGGGCGCAGTATTTGAAAAGAAAAAGGGCCAGAAGAAAATTCCTCTGGCACCGATGATCTGTTCGCGCGGATATGGAGCTTTTTATCAGCGGTGTCAGTCTCGGCGAAAACCCTGAGACAGACGCGCCGCCGGTGAAGACGCAGTACCGCATCCGCGGCGAGAAGGAAAAAGCCGAGATCGTCGAGAGGATGTACTTCGACCGGCTGCTGGATTTTGTCTATGTGGAGTTCATGAAGGGGCTGCAAAAGGGCTTTGTACCGAAACGCTGCACCAACTGCGGGCGCTGGTTTTTACAGAAACCGGGAGCGACCTATGCCTATTGCACAGAACCTGCACCGGGGCAGGACGGCAAGACCTGCCGTGAGATCGGCGCGAGCAGCAGTTTCCGCAGCAAAGTAGAGAACAACGATGTCTGGAAGGTTCACCAACGGGCTTACAAAAAATATTTCGCCCGCATCAGAAGCGGTCTGATGACCAAGAGCGAGTTCGAGGTGTGGTCCCGGCAGGCAGCAGAACTGCGGGATGCCGCGCTGGAACGATATGCGCGGGCGGAAAACGAGGAGGAACGGCAGCGCATCGCGCAGGAGGTCACTGAGGCGCTCAACACAGAATGATAGAAAAAGCAATTCTAAATAATTTAGAAAAAACAGCAGGGAAACAATATCATGAGCCAGAAATAATTCTAACGTATTGTGCCGCTACATAGTGTATGGAAAAGTGTGCATTCCTGTGTACCCGAATGCTTGAAAGGCATGTAGGAGGCTCTGACAAAATCACCAAAAGTGAGAGAGAATTTCACGCGAACTTGATGCAATATTTTCACTTGCTAATTCGGTAAAGCATCATTATAATCAAAATTAAATTGGCCGTAATTTGCTTAAAAAGTTCCGAAAACCTTGAGAAATTTCAAGAAATGAATATATATATATATATATTCAAGAATTACAGGAAATGGCGGAATGGGGCTTGCGGCGGAAAAGCAGGAGGAAAGACAGTGAAAGCACATCTGACAAAGCGACTTGTGTGCCTGATCCTGGCAATTGTTTTGTGCCTGTCTGCGGCGGTTATCCCGGCGCTTGCAGCAAACGACACGAAAAATGTCAAGGTTAAGGTTCAGAAGGTCAGCAACGACACCGTTCCTACGGAGCTGAATCCGGAGCGTCAGGCAGCGGCGGAAGATACCGTCCAGACACAGTCGGCGGAGGGACCGGTTCGTGTGTCCATCGTTGTAAAAGGTGGATCCGTTCTGGATAAATATTCAACGAACGGCCTTACCGCCAACTACGCTGCCGCCAATTACCGGCAGCAGGTGCGCGCTTCGCAGAACGCGGTGGCGCGTGAAATCTCCGCAGACGTACTCGGCGGCAAGAAGCTGGACGTGGTGTGGAATCTGACGCTGGCCGCGAACATCATCTCGGCAAATGTCGAATCTGACCAGATTGACGCAATCCGCGCGCTGCCAGATGTTGAGGCGGTCGTGGTTGAGCAGCGCTACTATCCCGACCGCTCGGCGGAGAAGCTGGCGACGCAGCCCAATATGGCCACGTCCTCCAGTATGATCGGCACGAACGTCGCATATGAAACCGGTTATACCGGCGCGGGCACGCGGATCGCCGTGATCGATACCGGCATCGATACCGATCACCAGTCGTTTGACAACGGCGCATTCGACTATGCGCTACAGCAGGAAGCGAACGGCAATGAGAATTACATCAAGAGCCTCGATCTGCTCGACCAGAGCAAGGTAACGGCGGTTCTCAGCCAGCTGAACATTGCGCAGAACGGCGTGAGCGCCGACGACCTCTACTATGGCAGCAAGCTTCCGTTCGCATATAACTATGTAGATAAGAATACCGACGTGACGCACGACAACGATACGCAGTCGGAACACGGCTCGCACGTTGCCGGTATTGCGGCGGCAAACAAATATGTCCCGCAGACAGACGGCGACGAAACCACCTATGTTTCCGCGCTGGATACCGTCAAGACACAGGGCGTTGCGCCGGAGGCACAGCTGCTGGTTATGAAGGTGTTCGGCTCGAACGGCGGCGCGTTCGATTCGGACTATATGGCGGCCATCGAGGACGCAATTGTTCTGGGTGCCGACAGCATCAACCTCTCGCTCGGCTCCAGCTATCCCGGCCCGTCGAAGTACACGGCCTATATGGACGCGGATACCGATCCGGTTCCGGTCTATCAGGCAATTCTGGACAGCCTTGCGTCCAAGGACGCTGTGGTGTCCATCTCTGCCGGTAACTCCGGCAACTGGGCGGAAAATGCCTATGCCGGCTCCAATGGCTACGATGCCAGCAGCGGCACGGGGCTGCTGTATGACGATGACGTCAGCATGGACGTGGTCGGCGCGCCCGGCTCGTTCACCAATGCATTTACCGTCACGTCGGTTGACAACATCGGCAACACCGGCGAATATCTGGAGGTTGACGGCCAGAAGTTCATCTACATGGAAACGACCGGGGAAAAGGCCGGCCATGGCATGAAGCAGATGAAGTCTATCGCTGGCGAGTATGAGTATATCCTGATCGACGGCGTGGGCAACACGGGAGATTATGACGCCATCGGCGGCAAAGACCTGCTGGAGGGTAAGATTGTGTTCTGCTCTCGCGGTGAGCTCGACTTCTCCATGAAAGCAAGCAACGCCGCGCAGTATGGCGTTGCCGCAACGATTGTTTACAATAATGTCCCCGGTACGATCAGCATGGATCTGAGCAGTTACTGGAACGAAGCACCGTGCGTTCTGGTGACGCAGGACACAGCAAGAGTGTTCCGCGACAAGGCAGAGCCGGTCTATGACAAAAACGATTCCAGCAAGGTGCTCTACTATAAGGGTAGAATGAAAGTCAGCGCAGATGCAGCTGTCATTCCGGACTCCGCCGAGTACATGACCATGAGCAGCTTCGCCAGCTGGGGTGTTCCCGGCAGCCTGGAGCTGAAGCCCGAAATCACCGCCCCTGGCGGCAACATCTATTCGGTCAACGGTCTGGAGCAGGGCGGTAAGGGCTATGAGAATATGTCCGGTACGTCCATGGCTGCGCCGCAGATTGCCGGTATGTCAGCGCTGTTTGCGCAGCATTATCAGGCGGCCGGTCTGTCCAAGACGAACCGCTCGGTGCGCCATCTGGCGCAGAGCCTGCTGATGTCCACAGCTACTCCGGCGCGAGAGGACGCGACGCATTACTGGTCGGTTCTGAAGCAGGGTGCGGGCGTTGCGAACATCGGCGCGGCCATCACGGCAGATTCCTATGTCTGGATGGCCGATTCTGCGAACAAGGGCGCTTCCGACGGCAAGGTCAAGGTTGAGCTTGGCGAGGACGCGGCAAAGAACGGTACATACAGCTTCTCGTTTGATCTGTATGATCTGTCCGGCACGGAGCAGACTTATGACCTGTCGGCAAGCTTCTTTACACAGGCAATGACCACCATCGGCGGTGATCGTTATCTTGATGAGGCAACCGCACCGCTGGTGGCAAATGTTACCTATGGCAGTGCGGCAAGCGGCAGCAGCGTTACTGTTCCCGCAAACGGTCACGCGACCGTCACGGTAAACATTGCACTGACGGCGGAGCAAAAAGCGGCGCTTGACCGCGACTATTCGGTTGGTGCATATCTTGAGGGCTATGTGTTCGCGCAGGAGCGCACAAGCGCCGAGGGCGTGAGCGGCACGTGCCACTCCATCCCGGTGCTGGGCTTCTACGGCTCATGGACGGCTTCGAGTATGTTTGAGGTTGGCGACTACTATCACTACCAAAGTGGCGAAGAGACCCGGATGCCGTATCTGGGCAACGCCTATACCGATAACAATGTGCTGTACGTCAAGTACGCATCCGACAACAGCCCCTATAGCCGCGGCAGCGTGCTTGGCGGCAACCCTGTTGTCAACGACAGCAAATATCTGCCCGAGCGCAACGCCATCAACAGCGAGAACGGCGACAGCATTTATTATTGAAATTCTGCGCCATCCGCAACGTGGCAGACAGCCGTTTGCAGATCATCAACAAGACGACGAATACCGTCCTTGCAGAGCAGACGCTCGGCCACTTCCTTGGCGCGTTCTATTCGCAGTATTTTAACCCCAGTGAGTACGTCAATCTGCCGCTGGACTGGAAGCCCGCTGGCATGAAAGAGGGCGAACAGCTGGAGTTGAACCTGACGCTGGCACCGGAGTACTATGTGCAGGACGACGGCAGCGTGAACTGGGCTTCGCTCGGCAGCGGCGCAACGCAGACGTTTACGGCCGTGATCGACAACACCGCGCCGGTTGTGAACAATGTTACAGTTGCTGACAACGAAATGACCGTCAATATTTTTGACAACCAGTATGTGGCGGCTGTTCGTCTGTATGACCGCAGCGGTACGGTGAAACTGGCAGAGGCCGGCGCAAATCAGACGACTGCGGCCAATACGGCAAATGACTTTACGCTGAATCTGTCCAGTGCCAACGGCAACATTTTCTACGTCAAGGCATATGACTACGCGATGAACGAATCCACCTATCGTGTGGAAATGGAAATCGGCGAACAGCCTGGCGAACCGGCAATGTTCCTCTTTGATGCCTACTATACCGGCAACAAGATCTGGAACACCATGAGCGGCAGCGATACAACCTATGTCAAGACGCCGTATGCCGCAAGCGCGGATGATTTCTATGCGGCGGCCTATGTGGACGGCAAAATTGTTGCCTCCACCAGCACGGGCGATTTGTATGTGCTGGACGCCAATGACCCCGAGAACGCAAGCTATGTCCGCACGCTGGATACGCTGCTGCTTGACATGGCCTATGACAAGACAAGCGACACGCTCTATGGCGTGGATGCTGGCAGCAAGGTCTACACCATCGACCGCTACAGCGGTGAGCTGACGCTTGTCGGCACGCTTCCGGTCAAGGCCAGAACGCTTGCCTGCGATGACAGCGGCAATTTCTACTATGCATTTGCCGAGACAGATTACAGCTACTATAAGATTTACCGCCTGCCGATTACGGCAGTAACCTCCGATGCAGCCGCAGATCCGGAAGCAATTGTGACGGTCGGCCAGCGCTATACAACGCCGGAGGAGGACGACTTCAGCGCCGTCGGTTCGCTGGAGTGGGAATCGAAAGAGAATGTTCTGTTCTTTGCCGTCAGCTCCGCGCTGCACAAGATCGACCTGACCGCAAAGACAAGCGCAGAATGCACGGAAAGCGGCTGGGGCGATTACTTCCCGGCAGAGTTCCACGCGCTCTGCATCCCGCGCGAGGGCGGCAGCTGGAGCGCTTCGGAAAGCGCCGCCGCAGTTGCGCTCTCGGATCACAGCGTTTCCCTGCTCCTTGGCAAGACGCAGACGCTGAAAGCATCGGTTCTGCCGTGGAATCTTGCAAACCGTGAGGTTGTGTGGAGCAGCTCCAACAGCAGCGTTGCAGCCGTCAGCGCCAACGGCGTGGTTACGGCCAAAAATGCCGGTACCTGCACCATCCGAGCAGCCTCCGCGCAGAACCGCTCGGTCTATGATGAGTGCACGGTCTCGGTGGAGCAGCTGAACGTAACGCTCACCGGTATGCTCCAGGACGCAAACGGCAAGGCAGAGCTGTTCAGCTGGGATCTGAAAAACAGCAGCAGCTGGAAGACCGGTATTGAGATCGACACCAGCATGGCGGCCATGGCCTATGACCCCGTGGATCAGGTCTACTACGTCATCGACGCGACCGACCGCACCATGGTCAAGGACGAGTCGCAGACGTGGAAGCTCCACAAGGTCGACCCGGCGGCAGGCAAGAGCCTTGCGGTTGCAGACAACGGCATCGGCGTTCCGATGATCGACATGGCGTACAGCACCAAATTTTCCGCGGCAGGCGCTGCCCGTCTGGTCGGTATCTACCGCATGGGCTACGTCTTTAAGCCGTTTGACCCGATGGACACCAGCAATGTGACGCTTCGTGACGCGATTCAGCTTCCGGTCTCCAACCATCATGCACAGAACCTGATCGGTATCGCATCGCTGGGCGTGGAAACGCACAGCAGCGACGCGTGGTACGACGGTGCAACGGATTGGTACGGCGACCCGGAGAACACGACCTGGAGCGGCGAATATGAGGCGGAGCACTTCGCGATCCTGGACGATGCGGGTTATCTGTGGGATCTGTGGATCAGCGTGCATGACGACGGCTACGGCTTTGATTATACCACCACAAAGACGCCGCTGTCGGCACTGGAAGCGCCTCCTTATGACTCGACCAGCAACTACGTCTACTGCTCCATGACCGCGTACAGCGACGGCAGCCTGTACCTGTCCCGCTTCAACGGCGACACGAACGAGATCTACCGCCTGCGCAAGGACGCGGACGGCAGCTATGAGGCCGTCCTGATCGACGACTTCGGCAGCGGCGTCTGGCCGGCACTGCTCGGCGGCGTGGAGACCAGCAAGGACGATCCGGTTCCCGTGACGGTCGACAAGAGCGCGCTGCAGAAGCTGTACGACGACAATCAGAACCGCAGAAAAGACGACTATGTAAGCGGCTGGGACGCATTCGAGACGGCAATGCGTGAGGCGGAGGCTGTTCTTGCCGACGAAAACGCCACGCAGGAAGCGGTAGACGCAGCGAAGGTAAAGCTGGAAGCAGCCATTGCCGGGCTTAAGAAGAAGCCCGAGACGCCGATCATCCCGCCGTATTATCCCATCCTCGGCAATACCGGCTCGTCCCGTGCGAACAGCAAGCTGCCGTTTACCGACGTGTCGAAGAGCGACTGGTTCTATGATGCCGTCAAGGGCGCATGGCAGAATTACCTGATCGACGGCGTGACCGCTACGACCTACAAACCGCACGGCACACTGACCGTGGCTGAGGCGATCAAGCTGGCCTCCGCGCTGCATCAGATGCAGAATACTGGCAAGGTGACGCTGATGAACGGCAAGACCAACTGGTATAACAGCTATGTCGAATACGGCATTGCGAACGGCATTCTGGACAAGAGCTATGCCAACTACACCAGAGCGCAGATGAACGCCCCGGCGACCCGCCGTGAGTTTGTGTCCATCTTCTATCCGGCGATGGACGGCTACAAGGCGCTCAACAACATTGCCGACAACGCGATCCCGGACGTGAAGCTGGGCGACAAGTGTGCGGATGAAATTTACGCATTCTATCGTGCGGGCATCCTGACCGGCTCTGACAAGCAGGGTACCTTCAACCCCGACAGCACCATTGTCCGCAGCGAGGTCGCAGCCATCCTCCTCCGGATGTACGATGCGTCCACGCGTGTACAATTCACTCTGAAATAATTTCCAGTCAAGCAACGAGCGGATTTGGACTTGTTCCGAATCCGCTCGCTTTTTGTATAAAGAAAACCACCGGCAATGCCGGTGGTTCCAAAAAGCTTTACAGTCCGACGTGTATTCCCGTTGCAGCATGGTTTCCTTGTCGCATTTTGCAGCAATATTATAATACCGTTCTCGCGCTGCCACGGACCACTTGACCGCTTGCGTCTCACATGGGATTGCACTCTCCAAAGTAATGTGAGGATATTTCGCTTTCAGATTAAGGACGATTTCTGCGGCGTATAAATCAACTCCAAGAGCCACGCCGCTAACAGAAGACTTGCTTCATCAGAGAGTTATATCAAATCATAAAAATCTTTCACCAAGGTGACATCACCTTTAGGTTCCTCTGCCGTGAGGCGTGTGGGTTCGAGCCCCACTACCCGTACCATTAACGCTGTTGGTTTATCCCAACAGCGTTTTGTTTTATTGTTTCGTTGTCAAATCGTGAGATATAGTGTAAAATAAAAAAAGCGAAAAGGGGTGTGAACATTGATGCAAAAGGATTTAGGTCACCTATCCTCTGAAGAAATTGAGGCCTTAATGCAACGTTATTATAATGGCGAAGCCGCGTCAAGGTTAATTAAAGAGTACAAGCTCTCTGTTCGTGCCGCAGAATTATATAAGCTTTTCCCTCCTGAAGTCTACCCCAATTACTCTTGTGAGTATTGCGATGAATTCTTAGTAATCAATCGCCCTTCTAAAGCAACGAAGGATTTCCCTAAATATGAGAGGGATTTATATTGTCCAATTTGCGGGCACAAACCTTTTCAAGCACATTGCAGATGTAAAAACTGTCTGGAAGAAGAACAGCTTCTTCGCATTGAGCAATTAAAACAAATTCAGGAAGTATACTCAAGACCTCGAACACCTGTTGATTTCTCCAGCCTCTCATTTCGAAACAAAGTGTTCTTAGGAACTCTGTGCAGAGCATTGCTAAAAGAAAATCTCTATGAAATTGCGCCATATTCTGGAGCTGAAGTGATTTTAGCACCTACAGATGACCTAAGAACTAAGATATATTCTGATTTGATCCATACGCAAATTATCGCTGTCAGCCCACAATCTCCTCTTGAAGCATTTCCCACGGACAGTGAGGATTTCCCAAATACATTCTACACCTATAAAGTGACCTATTTCTTGAACTTGGTATTTCCCAAGAACAAGCAAGATTTGTTTACTGAGATATTGAATCCCAGTTATTATTCAGCAGATTATGCTGATGAAGCGCTTGAGCTTTGGAAAGAGATTGCGGTTGCTGAATGTATAGAGTACTTGCAGTATCAATTGGATAAAGTCAATTTTGAATTTACACCAGGAGAGAAAACCTACAAAACATTTGAAATCATTTTGAATGATTTTTCTGTCTCACAAATTTATGGAATTATTTGGCGTTCCGTTGCTGATGCATCAAAGTTATATCTTGAAAAGGGCATTAGTAAAAAACACGCCGCAAACAGCGTCATTGGTGCGTGCGAACGCTACGCAGAACGCGCAAAAATCAACGGGTGGGATTTGACGCAGTACAATCGCATCAAAGATATCCCTCAAAGTACTCTTTCCCTATTTTATTTTAATCGCGTGCTTAGAATTGGGGATATGGGCTTTAGGGTTCCTCCGACTATCGTTTAATTGTTCAATTTCTCCATCACAATTGTATCAATCTCCTGTTCCAGTTCCTGTATTTTCTCCTGCAACGACAAAATGTGGGCATCGAGGACTGGTTTCCTCAATACCCACTGTTTTTGCAACTGTGTAACCTTTTTTCAGTTCGGCTGCGTACTGTTCCCGCATCTTTTCTGTATCATCCCAGACGGCTTTATCCAGAACTTCTTCATGAATGCGGTGAGCGCTGCAATAGCCTTTCCCGTTCCGCTGGTAGCCCCGGCAGATATATTCCACACGGCAGCAGCCGTTCCAGCAGCGGATCATGGGGCTGAACACGTTCCCGCATTCCTGACAGGCCAGCAGTCCAGCATAACGGTGCTTTATACGGTTGTTGACCGCCGGACGCGCCTGCTGCTTCAGCCGCATCTGGACTTGCTGCCAGATCGCTTTCTCAATGATGACCGAATAGAAATTCTCGTGGCGAAGCCAGTCCGTTTCGCTGACGGCTCGCGCTTTGCCGCCGAGGTATTCTCTGCGGTGATTGACCAGCACGCCAGTATAGGCTTCCTCCGCCAGCACGTTTTTCACACTGGCATATGTCCAGAGAAACTGCCCGTCACGGGTCTTGTGCGACTTCTGGCTGTCATAGCCGAGCCGTTCCGTCATGATCTGCGCGGGCGTTTTGCGTCCGAGACTGTTGAGCTTGCGGGCGATTTCCTTCTGTCCGCAGCCCTGCAAATACAGAGAGTAGATAAGCTGTACCGTTTCAGCTGCTTCCGGCTGCACCACAACCTGATTCGTATTTCTATCTTTCCAGTATCCGAAAGGCGGCGTGATCACCAGCCCATCTTTCTGCTTCTGCCGGTAGCCCGCACGAATCTTCTTTCCGATATCCTTTGCGTAATAATCATTCATTAGGCCTCGGACGCCGATCATAAGATCGTCTTCCTCGCAGAAGGTATCCCCCCCTCCGTTACGGAGATAACCCGCACTTGCTGCTGCCTCAGGAAGTCGATGAACAATGCGGTTTGGGTTCGGTGACGACCCAGCCTTGACAGATCCTTCACAAGGACAGCGTCAACCTGTTTTGCCTGAACAGCCGCCGTGAGCATATCCAGCCCGCGGCGGCTGAAATTCATGCCACTGATGTTATCATCGGTGGAACTGCCGGCGATCGTCCAGTCTTTCTTTTCCGCAAAGGCGCGGCAAATTTCCTGCTGGTTTTGCAGAGAATTCTGTGCCGGATCATCGTCGTTGGAGAGCCGTGCATAGAGCCAAACCCGCATTGCCATAACCGTTTACCCCGCGATTCCGTCGCCGTAGAGCAGGCGTGCCAGCCGATCCCAGTCAAAATCCAGCGCACCGTATCGCTCCGTGAGCGTCCCATTTTCATAGACATCCAGATGTGTGCGGAACGGTGCTTTGAGCTGAATGTCCAGGCTGAGCTTCCCGTCCGTCTCCTGCACATAGATCTTTTCGACCAGCATCCGCAGGTGCGCTTCCGTCATGGTGCCCTCAGCCAGAATGTCGTCGATCATGCTGATGTCCCGTTTGAGCTTTGTTTGCCGTTCCCGCAGGATAGCAGAGATGTTTTGCAGTTCTTCGATCTGTTTTTTTGCCGCAGCGATTTCTTCTTCGCGCTTTTTGGATCATGCGGTCGTAGCGTTCAGCGTTCGCCCGATCTCGTATCCGCTCCATTAAAATTGCCTCCGTTTCATCCTCCAGACAGCGGATTTTCTTTTCCAGCTTGATGATCTGCGCACCGGTCAGTTCTGCCTTTGGTGTCCACTGTGCGATCAGCTGCTCCAGCGCATCCCAGTTCTGCTGATACAGCGCTTTTTTGTATTGCGCAGTTCGTCGATAATCAGCCTGTCCAATACGGACTCGTCGATCTGGTGCTGGGAGCAATGCTCCTTCCCGAAGCGGTTGTAGGTGCTGCAAACATAGGTGACCCGTTCGCCGCTTTTCAGATGGATGCGCCTGCCGAACATGACCCGGCCGCAGTCAGCGCAGCGCAGGAGTCCGCTGTAACGCAGCATCTCCTGCGAGGGCGCGGCGCGCACGTTCAGCCGTTTCCGCTCCGCCAGCATCATCTGCGTCTGCTCCCACAGTTCCGGCGTGATGATCGGCGGGAGATAGTTTTCATGACGGAACTGTTCTTCCGGTTCTGTGTAGCGGAAGGTTTTGTTGATCTTGTTCCGCTCACTTTTGTGGCAGATGAGCGTTCCGACATAGCTCTCGTCCCGGAGGATGCGGGCGATCATGGTCGCGTCCCAAAGATACTTTTTAGGATGCGTCCTGCGTGTTGGGCAGGCTCTTGTTCAGCAGTTCCAGTTGCATGAGCGCAGGTGTTTTTCTCTTCTGCTCATTCAGTGTGCGGGCGATAGTCTTCATACCGCTGCCGCCAACGTAGGCGGTGAAGATCAGTCGAACGGTTTCAGCTGCTTCCTCTACAATGACAACCTTCTTCGTGTTTTTATCCTTGAAATATCCGAATGGCGGAATGGTCACGAGCCCTTCCTTTTGTTTTTGCCGGTAGCCGGTCCGCACACGGCGGCTGCCGTCGCGCGCATAGAAATCGTTGACCAAACCTTTGAAGCCAATGATGAGATCGTCATTTTCGTTGAACGTATCGATATTTTCCGTTGCCGAGAGGACACGAACATCGTGCTCCCGCAGGTAGTCGATGAACAGGGCAGTCTGCGTTCGGTGTCGACCCAGCCGGGATAGGTCTTTGACAATGATCGCCTCGATTTTTCCAGCTTCCACAACTTCGTAGATTTTGTCAATGCCCTCGCGGTTGAAATGCATGCCGCTGACATTGTCATCGAAGGATTCTCCGACGACCTCATGCCCGTTTGTGACGGCGTATTCATAAATGATTTTCCGCTGATTCGTCAGGGAATTCAGTTCATCGTCCTCATCCCGACTCAGGCGGTAATACAGCCAGACTTTCATGGTTCCTCCTTCCCGCTATGGTGTGTGCTGATTGCAGCACACACCATAGCACACTGTTTTTCGAATAGCTAGAACAATCCATCATGCGCAGCAGGAATCTACATGATCAACAAAATCCTCCTGCAACTTTGTATATGGCTGATCTACCGACAGGTAGTCATGCACCAGCATTTTCAAAAATTCATCGAACTGCGCATCCGTACCGATGTAGCTGAACGTGACCTCCGAAATATTGTCTTTTCGCTTTCTCGCCATAGGTACTCCTTTCATAGTTCCTGTTTCATATCCCAATCTTCATGATCGTCCTCAGCGTGACCGAGGGCGGTTTTCTTTGCCGGAGCTTTTTGCGGCGCTTGCTGTCGATGTGCAGCGGCATAGTCGTTCCGTCGCGCGTCGGCGCATCGTCCGTCATCTGCTCCACAGCACGACCAAGGCGCACAAGATCACTGCCGTAATCGAGATCCATGCGCACAGATGAATTTTCTTCTTCGCTGCCTGTGCCAGAGCTGAAAACTTTGTTTGCTGCTCTCTGAAATCGTAGTCACGGCTTTCTGCGTACTGTCTGTCAGCTCTTTGCAGGCGGAAGAATATCTCGCGTTCAGGCTCCCAGCCTGTTTCTCGAATTTTTCTGTACTCTCCTGCATCTCGTTCAATGCGGTCTGTGCGTCCTCCCGCGTCAGGAGCGTTTTCAGGTCCGTGTCCAACTGCATCTGCTGCCGGAACAGCCTGTCCTGCATTTCGAGCATCGCACTCCAGTTTTTCTCGGTCACCATCACGCTGGGTTCCAGCCGTTGCGCCTCGTCCATCAGCTTTTTGTGCTGCGTCAACATTTCTTGTGTTGTCATTCTCCGTTCTGTATCCAAATTCAGCCTCCATATTTTCTTTTAAGTATTTCTCCATGTGCAGCTTGCTGTCACGGCATTTGCGCCCCTCCGGTGTGGTGTAGGTGATGTTCTTGCGGCTGTCCGTCCATGCGGCATCGTAACCCTCAGAGCGGAGCAGCGTCAGAAATTCGTCCCTGTTCCCGGCATAGCGCATACACTCATCGATCACGCGCATCAGCTCGAACTTCCAACTCTCGCCTCTGTCCGCCGTGTAGTATTCTGCGTTGGACATTCCGCGCGAATGCCGCTGCTCGTCTTTCTGAAATTTCGGCAGCCCCAATTCCTCGCAGATTTGGTCATTGCGGATGCGCAGCTCCTGAATCTGTTCGTCCGCCATGTGTACCTTCCGGCCGGTTTCAAAATTCACGCTGTTGATGATGCAGTGCGAGTGAATGTGTTCGCGGTCGACGTGGGTGCAGACCAGAACCTCACAGCCGTCGAAGTATCCGGCAAGTCGGCGCGCTGCTTCGTGCGCCGTGCGCGGGTCGATGTTCGCACCTTTCGGGAAGCTCTGCACCATGTGATAAAACATCACGCCGCCGTCCTTGTGGTGCAGCAGCTTCGTACTCAGGAACTCGTCGAACGCAGTTTCCGGTTGACAGCCAATACCGCTGACGAGCTGCTGTCCTTCCCACAGCGTCTTGCTGAGTTGGGAAACGTAGCGCATGACACTTTTCATGCAGCTGCGTGTTTGCGTACCCTTTTTTGTAGTTCACGAAATGGACGATTGCGATTTGCCTACACCTCCCTCCTGCATTTTCCGCAGAGCTGTGTTGATCTTGGAGAACTCGTGCACGGCAGAATCCAGATTGGCAAACTGTACCTTGCCCATATTCGCCAGCACCGTCAGCTGGTTGAGATTGTTGCCGATGGCTTTCTGCTGCCGCAGGACTTCCTTCAAGCCGTCAAGAATGACGATATGTTTTCCAAGGCAGCAGGCGGTCACATAGTCGCTCTGGGTCATTCGTGCCTGTGCCGCTTTTCGGCGTATTGCGTTCAAATCCTGTTCTGAAATCCGGATACTGAATTGTTTGTTTTTCCGCATATTCCCTCCGTTCGTAAAAGTGGGTATGGGCTTCTGCCTGCAAATAGCATTTGGCAGGGAGCCGGCGTTCCGGCGACTAGCCAAATGCGATGCTGGCTCCTCCCGAACGGGAGGATTTTTCCCGCCGCGGCGGGGCTTCTCTGCGTTGGTTTGGCGTATTGCGCCTGCGTTTTTTCACATTGTCCGCACGTTGGCGCAACGTTGGCTTTTCCCGTTGCGCCCGCACACACTCGCAGTCTGGGCAGAAAACCGCACACAGCGGCGACATGCGGCTCACGGTGCGCTGCAGGTGCTTGGTACGCCAGCAGGGTCGATAGGGTCGATTTTTTCCACGGTGGGAAGATCGGCACCATCGACCCTTTTCAGGCAGATCAGGCGCTCGCCGTTACTCTTTCGGAATGATACGAAAATGCCGTTTTTCCTTAGAGCGTCAACGCTTTTTTCGGATTTGATGCGAGAAGCTGTTCGGTGTCCAGCCCTCGCTTCCGGCAGGGTCGATCTTTTCCAACAACGCTTTTGCAGTGGCGCTGATTTCAGACTCTTTTCGCAGAAGTTCAGAGAGAAGATTTGTGAGTTGAAGCGTTGAAATCTTAGAAGCACTGCTGCAAGTTTTGCTGTCCTCAAGCAGTTTCCAGACGTGATCTTCCTCTCCGAATTCCAGTTTTAACGTGCGATCTGCGATGTCCCGCCCGGTGCAGTGCAGCGAGGCAATGTTGGCAAGACGCGAATTTTTCTGGAGGACAAAGGTCGAATCTGCCGCGCCGCTTAAGCCCGTCGAGCCGGAGATCATGTTCATCGGATCATCGTCATGGAGCTTGCGCAGATGGTGAATCAAGAGAATCGCGATGTGCCGCTTGTCCGTAAGCTGTTTCAAAAGCCCGATGTCCTGATAATCATTCGCATACAGATTGCTGTCACTGCCTGCGCTACGGACGCGCTGCAAGGTGTCGATGACAACAAGCTTCGTGGTCGGATGCTCGGTCAGAAACTGCTCGATCTGCTGCTCCAATCCGCGTTTGAGTGTGTCAGCCATGATCGCAAAGTGCAGCGTTTGTGGGGCATCGTCGGTCAAATCAAAGAGCCGCGACTGGATACGCCGGTAGGAATCTTCGAGGCTGAGATACAGGACTTCGCCTTGGGTTGTTGCAAAATTCCAGAGCGAGGCTGCCCCTGCGAAACGCATAAGCAGAGCCACAAAGCCAGCCAAGACTTGCCAATTTTCGGTGCACCCGCGAGGATGTGCAAGCCCTCTGGAATAAGCTCGTCTGACCAGAAACGGCGTCGGTTCATATGTCCTCTGTTTTTGCAGATCTTCTGCTGTGATGGTTTCCAGTTTGGTCATTTTTTTCACTTCCTTTTGATTTTATTTAACATAGATACATTCTCTACAAATCTACAATCGGATGATAGCACAACCATTGACATTCCGCAATAGGCAATTTATAATTTAATTGAATACACTACACAAGCGAAAATACATTCTCTACGAGGAGGCGCACGCGCATGGGCGTTTTAGGAAAAGATTTATTGGATTTTCATCGGCCGCGTACCAATACGAAGGTGGAGTTTGGTGCTTCCGGCTATTGGGTCGAATCCAATCCGACGATGCAGCCCTACGGCGCTGTGCTGACGGAAATTCTGAATCTTGACGCTGCGCCGTTTCAAGAATTATTGGATCAATATCGGAAGACCGTTGCAGAAAAGGATGCAGAGCAGGCAGCGCGGGCATTTCAGGCTGTGACAAATGGATTTGCATCTTTACCGCTTTACCGCCTGTATTGGAATGACGTTCAGCTGTTTGCAAGCATGGATGTGCGTGAATTATTCGTGGGAGAAGCGCAGGAAGCGTTCCGCGAATATGTGATGCAGGACGATACGTTGCCGAGGTTCATGCAGGAGCAGCTGGACGCCATCCGATTGATTCAGGAGCGCTATGCGTGGTTCCTGGACGGCATTTTTGCGGGCAAGCCGTTTGAAAAGAAAAAGGGCCAGAGAAAAACTTCTCTGGCACAACAGATTGAGAAAAAAGGCTTGGAGCCGTTCGTCAGCGGCGTCAGCCTTGGCGCAGATTCGAAGGTGGACGCGCCGAAGGTAAACGCGCAGTTCTGCATCCGCGGCACTGGGCGCGAGGCGGAGGTGGTCGAAAAAATGTACTTTGACCGGCTGCTGGATTTTGTCTATGTGGAGTTCATGAAGGGACTGCAAAAGGGATTTGTGCCGAAACGCTGCGCCAACTGTGGGCGCTGGTTTTTGCAGACACCTGGCGCGACCTTCGCCTATTGCGCCGGTCCTGCGCCGGAAGACCCAGGTAAAACCTGCCGGGAGATCGGCGCGGCCAGCAGCTTTAAGGACAAAGTTGCGAACAATGAAGTCTGGCAGGTGCAGCAGCGGGCATACAAGAAATACTACGCGCGCACGATGCGGAAGGATATGACCAAGGCCGAGTTTGAGGCATGGACGCGCGATGCCGAGCAAAAGCGGGACGCCGCGCTGGAACCGTATGCACGCGCAGAAAGCGAGGAAGAACGGCAGCGCATCGCGGCTGAACTGGAGGAAAAACTCAATAGGCTGTGACGCATCGCTTTGCTTATCTCCTACTTGAGTATTTCTTTCAACACCGCATAAAATACAAGTAAATTCTGCGCAGAAAAAGTCCCGGCAAGCCATCAGACGATGGTTTACCGGGACTTCGTGTTTCGGCTGATTACGATTTTGTTTCTTCCTGCTCCTACAGTTTTTTCTCCAGCGCAGACTGCTTTGCAAGAATGGCATTGACCTTATCATGAAGGTCTTCGATCATGATCTCGGTTTTCAAATTGACCTTGTAATCATTCTCCGCGCGGCGGCGGTCCTTTTCCTCCTGCCGGTTCTGGCTCATCATGATGAGCGGCGCCTGAATGCCGCGACGCAGGACAAAACCAGATTCAGCAGGATAAATGGGAACGGATCGAACGCATCTGCCGCCAGAATCGTATTGACGACCATCCACAAAAGCAGCACGCCCGTAAATGAAAAGATGAATGCCCAGCTTCCAGCAAATTTGGCGATCGCATCCGCCGCGCGTTGCCCGAGTGTGTATTTTTTCCGCAGCAGGACTTTCGGAAATCTTGCTGTCTGCCAGCAAATTCAGGACTTCCTCGTCCGTCATATCATGTTCAATATCCTTGAGGACTTCCTTCAGGAGCTTTCGGTTTTCTTTCATTTGGCTTCCCCTTCTTTCCGGGATTTTTTTCATTATACTCCGCACCCCCGACGCGGTCAAGCCGCTTGTCCGGCACGGGCGCTGGGGCTGTCTGCCGCAAAGCAGGAAAATGCCCGGAGGCAGAAGGCCTCCGGGCATTTTCTGGCTGAAAACGTTACGGCGTATAGCTTCTGGCCAAGACGGTCAGCTTGCCGTGTTCGATGGTCGCCAGCGTGTTGTTGGCGGTGAAGCCGGGTTCAGACGCAGCCAGCTCTGCGAGGTTAGCAGCGGCATACGTTTCATTCGGATGCTCGAGATCTGCATTATCCGTCAGGACAAAGCCCTCGGCAACCGGCACGGTGACCTTGCCGAGCTCGTGATACGATTTTGTGTCATCCAGACCAACGGCGTAGTAGACACCCGAATCGTCGCTCGTCAAATCGACGCCGCCCTGCTCCAGGCCTCCGTTGATGGTGACAAAGCCGTTCTCGTCCTCTCTGGACGTGACGACCATGTCCTTGCCGTCCACAACGATCGTATCGCCAACGGCAAGCTGCGCGATATCGACCATGTCATAGATGTCGTAATCATAGACCGTCAGCGTGAGTTCCGTTTTGCCGTCGGTTTCGGAAATGTCGTCTGCGCCGAAGCTCGCCGCGACGGTCGCATCGGTCAGCGCCTGCGGATCAAGGCTTTCTGGCATCGGCTCGACGCGCTTTGCCTCCTGTGCGGGCTGCTGCTCTTCCGAAGCCTGTTCTTCTCCCGCCTGTTCAGAATCGTCCGGCTGCCCGGTCGTTTCTGCGGCAGGAGTGTCCTGCGTATCCGGAGCTGTCTGTCTGGCCGCGCAGGCACTCAGCGCCAGCACCGCTATGGCCAGCAGGATCGCCAGTACTTTTTTCATAAGTCAAACTTCCTTTCCCCAAGGGATGTTCCGCTTTTTCGAACTGCTGTCAGTGTGACAGAAGGTTGTAACGAAATCTTGCTGGAACTGTAAACGGATTATGAATTTTCAGCTGACGGCTGCGGCGACCAGATGGGTTGGGACGCAATGAAGTCAGATATCTTTGCAAAAACAGAAATACGGCTTGTTCAGCGCTTGCTGGAGACAAGACTGTTGAAATCTGTGGCCGTGCCGTTTTGGAAAGGCTGGGCATAATTATCTGCGGAGCATGACCTTTGCGCAGAACAGACCGTCCTGATAGGTGACTGTACTTACTCCACCGGATTTTTCTGCGATATGGCGGACGGACTGGATACCAACACCGTCTCCTTTTCGCTTGGAGGACAGAAATACCCCGCCTTTTTCCCGGATAACTCCGTCATACGTGTTCTCAACCTGAATCAGTACCAGACTGTTGCCATGCAGATAGGCGGTCAGCTCGATTCTGCGTCTGGCAGGTGCAGTCCGCAGGCTGGCTTCCAGCGCATTTTCCAGCAGATTCGAGAGGACCAGGCACAGATCGATCTCGTCTACAGGAAGACATTCCGGCAGATCGAGCTGTACGGAAAATGGGATCTGCTCCCGCTTCGCAAGTGCGCAGTAATACCCGACCACGCCGTCTGCCGCCCGGTTTTCACAGAAATGCAGCTCCAGACTCGGGATTCTGGAAACTGCGCTGGAAAGATAGGCTTTGATCTTTTCAAGATTCCCTTCTTCTGCAAAGGCGGCGAGCTGACATAGCTGGTGGCGCAGATCGTGCCGCGCCTGCCGTGCTTCCTCAATGGCAGCTTTCAGGCTTTCGTAGCGCTGCTGCTGCATGGAAAGCAGCTGGTTCTCCTGCTGCAATCTCACATTCCGGTTGATGCTGATCGCCATCAGAAGGAAGATTGCGTTGAAGAAAAGCATCAAAAACAAAAGTGCGATGCAGATCACAATATACCCCTGCAAAACACGCCCGGTATAGAGCGTGTCCGCATACTTGGGGATCATAAACAGATTCAGCGCAATGAACACCAGCGGCAGCACCCAGAACACATACCAGGTCTGCGCAAAATTTTCGTCCTCGACCATCCTCCGCACGCTGTGCGTCGCAGGATAATAGGCGATGGCGGCAAACAGCCAGCAGATCGCATGATAGCAAATCACGGCTCGCAGACAGAACCATGGCGCAGCCTGCACCTGCGGCAAACCGGCCAGCATAGCGGCGTTGATCGCCCGGCAAAGGCTGTTGATACAGGCAAATACCGCACAGACGGACAACGCAATCGTTCCGGATTTCCAAAGCGAAATCCGGAGCGTTTTTATGTAGATCACGGCTGCGAGCAAGGTCAGACCCGCAAGCACCGGCGCAGTCGGCATGCGGCGCGCATAGCACACCACGCCTCCGGCGGCACAAAGCAGCGCAAGCAGCGGGGCAAGCCACAAAACAAGCTTTGACAGCGGCTGCTTTAAGCTGGATTTTGCCGGGAAGTAGGCAAGCAGCATGCCGGGAATCACCACGCCGAGCTCCAGAATTGGACGCAGCAGCTCCATTATGCCATCCGCCCCCTTTGAAGCAGGAACTCCATAAGCGCCTGCCGGGCGCTTTTCAGAAGGTCCTGACTGACAAACACGCGGCTTCCGTCCGCCATGCGGAAGGCGGAGCCTTCCAGATCCTTCGCGTGTTCCAGATTCACGATCACTCCGCGCCCGCACACAAAAAAGCGTGTGTCATCCTTTAGTGGGGCGATGAACGTGGACGTAGATCAAGTGGGCGAAGTGTTCTGCGTAGACGATGTCCTGATAGCGCAGATGGATCTCGCTTCCCTCCACCTTTAGCTCCATATATTTGTCCGGCTGCGGTACGCGGGCAAGCAGCTCGTCCGTCAGCGCGTCGATGTCCTCCTCGGTGAAGGGCTTGACCAGATAGTGCAGCGCCCGTACCTGAAAGCCCTCCAGCGCATGGTCGGTCGAGGTCGTGGTAAAAACCAGCAGGCAGTCCGTGTTGGTTTTCCGTAGCTTCTTTGCCGCCTCCATGCCCGTCATGCCATCCATATAAATATCCAGAAATGCGGCAGTAAAGGGCGCTTTCCTTGCCGCTTCCAGAAATGTCTCGCCGCTTTCGTATTCCAGAATATCCGCCTGCACATTTCTCCGGTGAAGCTGCTGCTCCAGCCGGTCTTTCAGCAGTGCACGTTCCGCAGCAAGATCATCCACAATCGCAATTCTCATGCAGGGTTCTCTCCTTGTGCTTGAATTTCAAGATAATTATATCACAGCGTGTCGAGGATGACAAAGAACCGCTGTCGGAATTCGTGCCAAAATCGCCCCTTTCGTGCTACGGCGCTTGAAAAAACCGAATGGCCTTTTTATACTGAGCGCAAGCAAGATGCCAAATCGGAGGAAGGAAGGAGGGAGATCTGTGTATCGTATTGCCGTGCTGGCAGAACAGGAAGCAGAGCGGCAGCGCTACGCCGAGCAAATCACCCGGTTTTGTGAAGCGAAGGGGCTGTTTCCGCAGGTCATGCAATATGACGACCAGGAACGCTTTTTTGAAACGGCGCAGAAAGATGCTCCAACCAATGCCGTCATTGCACTTTCCGGGGTGGCAGGTTTGAATGCAGTGGAGCATCTTCGCTCCTTATGCCCCGCGTGCCGGATGATCTGGTGCAGCGACTTGGATTTCTCCCTTCACGCCTTCCGGCTGCGGGCAGACAGGACTGAATGCCTGGATTGAATAAACGGGCATCGAACCAAACCAAGACAAAAATAAAAAATGGAGGATATCAATGAAAAAGAAAAAGTTACAATGTTCTGTACCAACCCTTCTGCTGGCCGGTGTGTTGTGCCTGACATTGGCCTGTACACAGACGCCTGCGGTGCGAAGCAGACGCCCGAAACATGCTTGCATCGGATACGGAGGACTCCGCGGCAAGCGCGCATTGCCCTGCCGGTAAAGGCCATGAATGCCAAGCGTGTGGACGAAAACCCCTACATGGCAAAGAGCGACGCCAATATTCACCACGACGGCTACAACACCGACTCGACGGATGAGATTCTGCCCCTGGGCATTTATCCGGAGATCAATGTTTCCTATGAAAAAACCAACGCGAACGCCTGCCATTTACTTTGACAGCTACGGTCATGCAGTCGTTCCGCTGCTCGGCGGCATCGCCATCCGCGACCTGAACGCGGAAGAGGAAACCACGACGCTGGGCTATTTCTCTCCGAAGCAGCACGACGGCGGCGGTTACGTCATCCAGAGCTCCTACACGTTCCTTGATTCGGAAAACCGCATCGTCTGCCCCACCAGCAACAATCATGTGCTGATGCTGCGGGCAACCGATGAAGCAGGAAACGTCCTGCCTGAATTTGAAAAGGTACTGGACATTGACATCAAGGCGGCAGCCGAGGCTGCGCTCGGCAAAGAGCTGACGCAGAATCTTCTTTCCGTGGTCTTCGACTACGACGGCAACCTCTGGTTTGCAACCGGCGGCTTCCGCATCTATCCTGAGCGTGAGCAGCAGGGGGTGCTCGGCTATATCGCCCACTCGGCGATCGAGGCGATCCTGAACGGAGAGCAGACCGACCTTTCTGAGGCCGTCTTTGTCTACGGGCTGGCGCTCGGCGAGGGCGCGGAAAACGGCGGTCTTGCATGGGGCGGCGGCTGCTCTCCGTCGCTGACGCCGGAGCTTGTGATGTTCACCGACAACGCTGACCCCGTCAAGCTGCTGGCGCTCGATATGAAGACCGGTGAGATCGTTGCAAGTCTGCCGGTTCTGGATGATCTTCGAGGGCTATCAGGGTGGCGGTTGAAAACTCTGCC